>Ga0209138_1001035_pt1 | contig 24974 bp, 22 predicted proteins | sample SaaInl3SG_22_DNA_FD_184645 | JGI IMG/M metagenome (GOLD analysis project Ga0209138, IMG submission 184645) | Marine microbial communities from expanding oxygen minimum zones in the Saanich Inlet - ESP_153SG_22_DNA (SPAdes) (version 2) | ecosystem: Environmental > Aquatic > Marine > Intertidal...
TTAATAAATAGCCAAAATCATTCACTTGATTATTTAAAATAAGGACGTCTAAATTTGTTTTAGCATCAGGGACATAAACCTGGTTTATTGTAATTCTGTTCGCTAGGATTTCTTGCAAATCTAGGAAGTTAGAAACCTTTTTTCTTAATATTTTTGAGTGAATTTCTACGGCTCCTAGCCGATCCTTATGTACTAGTCTGGGGATGTGTCTGTGTGTTTTGTATTTACCAAATACGCTATTTTTTAAAGATACATACTCTACACTTAATAATAATTGCTCTGCTTTGTATAGGTTTGAGGTCTCAACCAGCACGTCAATATCGCCTATCAAGCGTTCTCCAAAATCCTTAAAGTATCCCGAGACCATCAGCGCACATCCTTTTATGAATACATGCGGGATGTTGTGGGCATCAAAAAGCACACTCAGTTCTTTTACTTGACGTAAAAGTGTTTCATTTCTATTCCGGTTTATCTGTGTGATATCACTTAAATAAGAATTTAAGTCTCTAGGCACCAAATCAAGAAGCCCTTTTTGCTCCAATCGACAATAGGCACTTGTCATCACACCAAGTTGACTACTCGCTATTACAAACCAGTCCCAATCCATTGTTTTGCTATTTAATTCTGCTCTTAGTTCAGTTTCGTTTGGTTCAAAACTTAAGATTTGTGCGATAATTGTTTTGGATTTATTCATTCTAAGATTTAAATAGTTTTGAAAACACTTCTAAAGCTTCGGAAGTGTTGGAATAGGTTAGTTCATAAAAAGATAAACTTTCAATCCAATTCATGAATTCTTGAGCGTGTATCTTTTTGGGTGAGATCCATGAATCTGGAACAAAAATCTCCATTGCTTTGGAAAACGAGACCTCTTTGAGCTTCGTTTTTGATTGTGGTTTATAGCAGATACTTACCATTTTTTTACAGGGATAACTTTGTTTTGAACTCGCCTTTTGAAAAGGGACTACAAATTTTACGGTGCCTTTTTCTTGTCCTTTAAAAACAAGCGGTAATGTATCAAATCCTGGGATGATTTTTGAAAGTGATTCAAAAGCACCCGATTTGATTGAGATGGCTCCAGGGTAGGAGTAAACGTGTTTATTTTTTGCTAAAATAGGCGAAAAATCATCCGCTACTAAGTTCATTCCAGCAGTCATTGCATGTGCCGTAAATGTACTTTTTCCTTTTCCTGATTTACCTATCACTAGAATGGCTTCTTTTTCGTTGGTAACTGTAGAGGCATGGATAGTTCCCATCCATTCGTCTTCAGCTTTGTCATGAATAACACATAACAACTGCATACAGAAATTTCCTTGAAGGACGTGGTAGTTTTTATCTTCATAAGAGTCAATCAAAACAGTGTTTTTGTAGAAATACAAGCTGTTGTTTACATAAAAAATATCAAAAACTATTTGAGTATTGTTTGCCGATTTTTCTGAAACCAAATGTGCTATTTGAGGGTGCAAAATCTCTTTGACTGACTTGTGGCTGTAGTTAACTTGTAAAACCCTACTATTTACAATGTAAGTTTCGGAATAGATTCTCAAAGAGGGATCAAAAGAAATAGATTCAGTGCTTTTTTTCTCACTAAAATTGACTGAGAATAATTGATTCATTTCATCATAAAACAGTTCAGATTGTGAATGTGAAACGTTAATGAGCTCAGAAGCAGCACTTATGAAATCGGATTTTTTTGTATTTGAAACAAACAAATCAATCAGTTTATTTATTTGCTCATCTACAATTAGATAACTGTTAGAATCGCTAAACCACAACAACTGTTGTTCTTTAATTTGTTTGCTAAGACTGGGGACTTTTAGCATAAAATGTAATTTAGTGCAAAGATATATTTTTTTAATTTAAGTGTTTAATGACATATAATAGTTGTTTTTTAAGATAGAGATCTTATTTTTATGATATTTCAAGTAAAATTTTTGTGTGACTTTAAATTAAGTTTTATAAATTGCGCCCTAATTCATCACAAAGTGTTTTTAACCAATGACACTTTTTGAGATAAGATATTAATTATGAGAAGCTAAAAGCAACTTAATGCTTTTTCTTATTCTTAATATATGCTCAAAAATAAAAATAATTGGTTCGTTTTGGTAACCAACCCAAGGAACGAGAAAAAAGTAGAATCCAAGTTAAACGAAATCGGAATTGAAGCATACTGTCCTGTACGGACAGAATTGCGTCTGTGGAGTGACCGCAAAATGAAAATCAAAACACCACTCTTGCCGTCCATGTTACTTGTTAAAGTTCCAAATAATTTAAGAAATATTGTGTTTGACGTTCCTAATGTTCGAAGGTATTTGTTTTGGGAAGGTCAACCCGCAGTGGTCAGAGAAGAAGAAGTGAGTGTTTTACGAAAAGTAGCCGATCAAGAATTCTCATCAGTGAGGCTTCAAAAGTTTACACCAGGTACAAAAATCGACCTAAAACCTTTTGGTATTTCAGATTCTACAGGAACCGTGAAGTACACCTCTGGAAACCAATGTTTCGTGGTTATCGACTCTTTAGGCTATTTACTTAAATTTCAATTATCATAATTTTTAACCTGAAAACCTCAAAATATTAATAGTATATTTTGAAATAAAAAAATAATCAAGTAAATTTTTTACTTGAATTATAAAATGAGACCCCATCTCTATTTAGTATCTATTTTGTTACAAATTATATGGGAGTCACATCGGCGGAGCCATGCTAATTAATGACAATCTGGTTATTATACCCCCGCATTAGTTTCCTATTTCATTCGTGTTAAAATCTCTTATTACATCTCGTACTAGACTTCGCATGCTAGTGAAGTTTTTTATAAATTCAGCAAACAGCGGATATTTAAATGGGCTTGCCGTTGAGTTTGGCGAATCTACCAATTCGATACGTCGCGAGTTAAATAATTTATCGGATGCAGGGTATTTGATTCAATGGAAAAATAAAAATAAAATTGTTTATTCCGCTAACACAAAGCACACGCTTTTTAAAGTGCTCCAAAAAATTATTCGTCACCACTTAGGGCTAGAGAAAATAGTTGAATCGGTTTTAAGTAAGATGGGCGATGTAAACAGGATTGTATTGATTGGTGATTACGCCATGGGACATGATACAGGAACCATTGAAGTTATTCTTATTGGAGATGACATTGATACTGCTTACATTAAAAAATTGCAACGAAAATTAAAAGATTTCATACAACGAAACGTAATATTTTATATAAATACTTCTGTTCCTGACAATGGCATTGAGTTATATGACAAAAACAATTCAGAATTAATCTAAACAATTAAAACCCTAATTCCCCAATTTCCCTCCAAAAAAACTTAATCTATGAATCCTCCAAAAAGTATAGCAGTCATTGGACTGGGCTATGTGGGACTCCCTCTTGCTTTAGAATTTGCTAAAAAATATCCAACAGTTGGATATGATATTAGTTCAAAGCGAATTAACGAATTAAAAGAAGGGATTGACACGACCTTAGAAGTTAGTACCGAAGGATTGTCTTCAGTATTAGTACCTAATTTAATTGCTTTACAGAAACGTTCTTTTGGCTTTTTACCTTCCTTTGACTGTATGGATATATCGGAGGCAAACGTCTTTATTATTACAGTCCCCACACCAACAGATAAAAATAACCGTCCTGTTTTAACGCCCTTACTTAAGGCATCAGAAACAGTGGGTAGCGTTCTGAAAAAGGGCGATCTAGTAATTTATGAAAGTACGGTCTATCCGGGAGTTACAGAAGATGAATGTGTGCCTGTGTTAGAAAAAATTAGTGGTTTGAAATTCAATTTAGACTTTTTTGTAGGATATTCTCCAGAACGAATCAATCCAGGAGATAAGGATCGTACCATAACCAAAATTTTAAAAGTAACTTCAGGTTCCACCCCAGAATCCGCTAAAGAGATTGATGAGTTATACAAATCGATTATAAGTGCAGGAACGCACATGGCACCCTGTATTAAAGTCGCAGAAGCGGCCAAAGTAATCGAAAATGCTCAGCGGGATATCAACATTGCGTTTGTTAATGAATTGGCTAAAATATTCAACCTCTTAGAAATTGAAACCGAGTCAGTCCTTGAAGCTGCTGCAACCAAATGGAATTTTTTACCTTTCAAACCAGGCTTGGTTGGTGGGCACTGTATTGGTGTAGATCCTTATTATTTGGCACAAAAAGCACAAGAAGTTGGATACCATCCCGAAATTATATTGGCTGGGCGCCGCTTAAATGATTCTATGGGCGAACATGTGGCTATGCAGATTTTAAAATTATTAGTAATAAATGATATTACAATTAAAGGATCAAAGGTGCTTATTTTAGGGGTGACTTTTAAAGAAAACTGTCCAGATATAAGAAATACAAAGGTTGTGGATGTGATATCACATCTCCAAAATTATGGAATGAATCTAACGATTTATGATTCTTGGGCTAATCCGTCCGAAGTTCAAGAAACGTATAATCTGGAATCAACTCAACAACTTCCCGAAGAATCATTCGATGCCATTGTACTCGCGGTTGCTCACTCTGAATTTGTTCAATTGGATTTAAAACCTTTATTGAAAAAGAAATCGGTAGTATATGATGTCAAAGGAGTTTTAGGAACTAAAGCAGACGCAAAATTATAAATGATGTTTTCAAATTTAAAATCTAAAACAGTTTTAGTCACTGGTGGTGCTGGTTTTATTGGTTCAAACCTATGTGAAGCCTTGCTGAAACTAGGGGCTAAGGTTCGTTGTATGGACAATCTATCAACGGGTTTTATGCATAATATAGAGTCCTTTTTAAACCACAAGAATTTTCAGTTTATCGAAGCCGATATTAAAGATTTAGAATCCTGCCAGAGCGCCTGCTTTCAAGTTGATTATGTGCTTCACCAGGCAGCCTTGGGTTCTGTGCCACGGTCAATTAATGATCCAATTACAACCAATGAAATTAATGTCAGCGGATTTTTAAATATGTTAGTTGCTGCCAGAGATCAAAACGTAAAACGTTTTGTATATGCCGCCAGTAGTTCCACTTACGGGGATTCTACCAAGCTTCCTAAGAAAGAAGATGAAATAGGAACGCCACTATCGCCTTACGCGATTACAAAATATGTGAACGAATTATATGCATCAATTTTTAAAAGTAGTTTTAATTTAAACACGGTTGGGTTGCGATATTTTAATGTGTTTGGAAAAAAACAAGATCCAAAAGGTGCTTATGCTGCAGTCATTCCAAAATTTGTAATTCAGTTGATAAATCACCAAGCACCTGTGATTAATGGGGATGGTTCAAATTCCCGAGATTTTACTTATATTGACAATGTTATAAGAATGAATTTTTTAGTGCTAACTACAAAATCTGAGGCGGCATTAAACCAAATATACAACACTGCTGTGGGTGATCGGACGACTTTAATCCAACTTTTGCATAGTTTAAAAAAATATTTATCTAAATTTGACCCAGCGATTGCAAACGTTAAAGAGATATATGGTCCAAACCGGTTGGGAGATATTCCACACTCACAGGCCTCTATTGATAAAGCAGTCAAATTATTAAATTACAAACCTTCCCATAACTTCGAAAGCGGGCTTAAAAATGCTGTAGATTGGTACTGGGAATCGTTTAAAAGTTAACCAAAATGAGTATTAATACAATTTGTTGTATTGGAGCAGGCTATGTAGGTGGTCCGACAATGTCGGTAATCGCCCAAAAAAATCCATCTGTAAAAGTAACTGTAGTGGATATGAATCAAGCACGTATAGATGCTTGGAATTCAGAAGATCTAGATAAACTTCCAATTTTCGAACCTGGACTGGACACTGTTGTTGCAGAAGCACGCGGTCGGAATTTATTTTTTTCAACCGATGTTGAAGGTGCAATTCAAGAAGCAGATATGATTTTTATATCGGTCAACACCCCCACAAAAACCTATGGTGCTGGAAAAGGAATGGCAGCAGATTTACAATATGTAGAGCTCTGTGCACGTCAAATTGCTAAAATAGCTACCTCTGATAAAATTGTAGTGGAAAAATCGACCTTACCCGTCAAAACAGCCGAAGCAATTAAAGATATTTTAGAGAATACAGGTACAGGTGTGAATTTTGAAATCCTCTCGAATCCTGAATTTTTGGCAGAAGGGACTGCCGTTCAAGATTTGGAAGCACCTGATCGTGTTTTGATTGGTGGAGATCAAACAGAAAGTGGACTCAAAGCCATTCAGTCCTTAGTTGATATTTATGCAACTTGGGTTCCAAAAGATCAGATTATTACCACAAATTTATGGTCTTCAGAATTGTCAAAATTAACCGCGAATGCATTTTTAGCACAACGCGTTTCTTCCATTAATGCCTTGACAGAACTGTGTGAATCCACAGGTGCTAATATTGACGATGTAGCCAAAGCTATTGGAACTGATTCACGGATTGGACCAAAATTTTTAAAAGCTTCTGTTGGTTTTGGAGGCTCTTGTTTTCAAAAAGATATTCTAAATTTAGTATATATATGTAAGTCTTTAGGTTTGGATGTGGCTGCCGATTATTGGGAGCAAGTAATCATTATGAACAACCATCAACGCAGTCGATTTGCACAGCAAATAGTAGCGTCTTTATACGGAACTGTTGCAGGAAAGAAAATTGGGTTTTTAGGATGGGCTTTTAAAAAAGATACTAATGACACTCGAGAATCTGCAGCCATTTATATTGCTGATAAGTTGATTGACGAACAAGCCCACATACAGGTTTATGATCCAAAAGTAACAGCGATTCAAATGCTCTCGGATTTGAATGGGTTAAACAGCAGAACTGAATCTGAAAACGATAAATTTTTAGAGGTTCACAACAATCCCTATGAAGCTCTAAAAGGATCTCATGCGTTGGCAGTGATTACAGAATGGGATGAATTTAAAACCTACGACTGGCAAAGAATATATGATGGGATGCTCAAACCGGCCTTTATTTTTGACGGGCGTAATATTTTGGATCAAGCGGAATTAGAAGCCATTGGATTTATTTATAAAGCAATCGGAAGGTAATATGAGCAAGCAATCAATCTTAGTCACTGGCGCAGCAGGTTTTATAGGGTTTCACTTGTGTGAACGCCTTTTAAAACAAGGACACCGTGTGGTTGGATTGGACAATGTAAACGATTATTACAGTGTCGATTTGAAATATGATCGACTCAAAGAATTAGGAATCCAACGGCAAGAAGCTGAACATTTTGACACAATGGTTTCTAGTGAAATTTTTGGAGATCAGTTTCAATTTATTCGTTTAAATCTTGAAGATCGAGAGGCGTTGCCTAAGCTCTTTAATACCTGTCAATTTGATAGTGTTTGTAATTTGGCAGCACAAGCGGGGGTTCGTTATTCTATTGAAAATCCAGAAGCGTATATTGACAGTAATATAACAGGCTTTCTTAATATTTTAGAATGTTGTCGCCACCACAACGTATCGCGTTTTGTGTATGCGAGTAGCTCGAGTGTCTATGGAAATAGTGAGGCAGTTCCTTTTGAAGAAACAGCGGCTGTAGATCACCCGATTAGTTTGTATGCAGCTACCAAAAAATCGAATGAGTTGATGGCGCATACTTATAGCCACCTCTATAATATTGAAACAATCGGATTGCGATTTTTTACGGTCTATGGTCCCTGGGGACGCCCCGATATGGCGTTGTTTTTGTTTACAGACGCTATTTTAAATAATCAACCTATAAAAGTTTTTAATAATGGAGATCTCTCTCGAGACTTCACCTATATTGATGACATCATACAAGGGGTTGAAAACACACTTTTAAAAACCGTTAATGAAAAGGAGTTATACAAATTATATAATATAGGGAACAACCAACCTGTGCAGCTTTTGGATTTTATAGAAGCGATTGAAAAAAGTACAGGCAAAACAACGGAGCGTATCATGATGCCAATGCAAGCCGGAGATGTGAATCAAACTTGGGCAAATGTGGCGCATTTAAAAACAGATTTCGACTACCAACCCTCTACAGCTTTGGAGGTGGGCGTAGAAGCCTTTGTAAACTGGTATAAGGCTTATTATAGCTAGAGATTTAAGGCAGCATAAATAATTCATCAAACATTTTTTTTATTAAGATTGGATTTTGAAATCCGATACTGCTCTGTGTATTTGATGGAGTAATTGAACCCTAAACAAGCATAATGGCTTTTAAGAAACAAGCATTCAAAGGAATATTTTGGACTTTTACAGAGCAGTTAGGGGTTAAAGGTGTTGGATTCGTAGTACAAATTTTAATTGCTAGATTACTTCTTCCTGAGGATTTTGGATTAATAGCCATGGTTGCAGTCTTTATAGGGCTAGGCGATTTATTAGTTGATTCTGGTTTAGGGCAGTCGTTAATAAGAACAAAAAAACCTCAGCAAGTCGATTTTTCTACCGTTTTCTATTTAAACATTATATCTGCATTAGTTATTTATTTACTATTATATTTTATAGCTCCTTATGTTGCAATTTTTTATGATAGTGTTGAATTAATTAATATTTTAAGAGTAATTGCGTTAGCAATTATATTTGGTTCTTTTTCTGTTGTTCAGAAGACAATTCTAACAATTAATATGAACTTTAAGAATCAGATGCTAATACAAATTCCTTCTTTGTTTATTAGTAGTATTATTGGTTTGGTTTTAGCCTACAATGATTTTGGAGTATGGTCAATTGTATTTATGAAGGTTTTATACCCGTTTTTCACATCTATTCTATATTGGGTTTATAGTGACTGGAGACCTAGATTGATATTTGATATGGATAAGTTAAAATATCATTATCTCTTTGGATATAAACTTATGATAACACATATGCTGAATGCTATTTTTAATGACATTTATAGTGTGTTGATAGGGAAATATTATTCAACAAGTATTTTAGGGTTTTACAACAGAGCTACAACATTTCAAAGATTTCCAACAATGTTAGTTGGGAAGTCAATTAATAGGGTGACTTATCCAATGTTTACGAAAATCAACGGAGATATAGATAAACTAAAAAGAATATTAAAAAAGATAAACAAATTGGTTATTTATCTTTTTTTACCATTAATCTTTTTTTTGATTTTTAATGCCCACGAGATCATTGTGTTCCTATTAACTGACAAATGGTCCAACATAACTCCCTTTTTTCAAATCCTATGTGTAGGAGCATTATTTGAGCCGATGATTTATTATTACGGCTCTGTAATTAATTCTTTTGGAGATTCTGGATTAGTTTTAAAAATTAGTTTTTATTCAAAAATTCTAACCTTAGTAGGGTTATTGCTAATTACAAAAATTGGGGTGTATCCATTAGTAATTTTTCAAGCCGTATGTATGTTATTTACTGCATTAGTCCTAATGTATTATGGGGGGCGCAAGATACACTATAAATTAGTTAAACAATTTAAAGAGATACTTCCTGAGTTATCAATAAGTATATCCTCTAGTGTACTTATTTATTTTTTGAGTTGTTGGATAAATTTAGATGGAATTTATTCTGTAATAATCTATCTTTTAGGTTTTATGGTTTTCTATATTGTAATTAGCGAAATTTTAAAACTTACCACATACGTCTTTGTGAAAAAAGAGTTATTAACGGTTATTAATAAGTGAATAATTAATTGATTAGACTCGATATAATTTCATTGCTAATTTGGTTAATTAACCAAATATTTCAATACTAATGAAAACAATAATAGATGTCATTCTTCCTAATTTAGCAATAGGTGTAGCTGAAAAAGTAATGCTACTCTTGGCAGAGTAATTCAAATCTAATAATTATGAGGTTAGATTTGTAGTTTCAAGGCTGATAGAAGGGGGTTTTCAAGAGCAAGTAGAGAAAAATTATGAGTTAATTATCCTTAATGCTAAAAAAGTAAGGTATTTTCCACTAGCACTAAAAAACAAATATAAAACGATACAAAAACCAAATATCGTAATTGTAAGCTTGTGGCCATTAACATTTTTAACGGCATTAACTTTAAAGTTTACAAACAAGTCTGTTAAGGTTATATGTGTAGAACATGGCTCATTACAATATCAAACCAGAAACAAAGGGAAAATAGATCAACTGTTTTTAAAACGGAGTTTAAACCTTCGGAAGGGTTTGGTAATGTAATAGTAGAAGCCCTTGCAGAAGGTTGATCCGTAGTTTCTACAAATTGCCCTTACGGTCCAAAAGAGATTTTAGACAACGGAACATATGGCTATTTGTCTGAAGTAAACAATGAAGAAGATTTAGCAGTTAATATGTTAAAATCTGTGGACAACCCTTTTTCAAAGCAATTGTTAAAAGAAAGAGCTTTGTCATATTCTCCATCATCTATATCTCAACATTATTTGGAGATGTTTAACTCAATTTAGCATGAAAAAAAATATACTATTTATAACTAGAAATGGTTTATTAGAGCCTTTGGGACAAAGCCAAATTCTATCCTATTTGATCCTGCTTTCTAAAGAATCCTCAATTCATATTATAAGTTTTGAAAAAGATAAGGACATTAGCAACAAAGAACACTTATCTCATATAAAAAATAGTTGTAAAGAAAATAATATAGATTGGACACCATTAACCTATCGAAAAACATTTAGATCTTTAGGCATATTCGTTGGATTTATAGAGTTATTCTTTAAAGTAATTAGGGTTTGTAAAGTAAACAAAATCGATTGTATCCATGCCAGATCCTATTATCCAGCCTTTATAGCACTATTAATTCACCAGATAAAAAAAGTGCCTTTTATTTTTGATATGAGGGGTCTCTGGCCAGAAGAGTTAGTAGAAGCCGGAAGGCTAAAAGAAAAGAGCATTTCCTGGGAAGTAATTAAAGCCTTAGAAAAAAAGTGCTTAAATAAATCATTTGCAGTCGTGTCTTTAACCCACGCGGCAGTAAGGCATTTAGACAAGGTTCATCCAAATTTTTCACTAAAAGATAAAACATCAGTAATCCCAACATGTGCAAACTTAGAGCGTTTTAAATTAAAAAACCGTGAGTTTACTCCTAACTCTATAACCATCAGTTGTATAGGCTCGATGTTGAGCGGTTGGTTTCAAATAGATGTTTTAAAAGCAGTCGTTGATTATATGTTAAATAATTATCCAAGTGTTAAGTTTGAATTTTTAACAAGAGATAATAAAGAAGACCTATTATCGAAAATAGATGTAGAGAGTAGGTGGAGCAATAGAATACTCATCGATTCAGTATTATTTAAGGATATGGCAACAAGGTTAACTAAGCATGATGGATCCGTTTTTTTCTTTACAGCAAATACTTCTAAACTAGGTTCAGCACCAACACGAATGGCAGAACTATTAGCGACAGGCATTCCTGTATTAACGAACTCTGGTGTTGGTGATGTAGATAAAATAATACTTGAACATAAAGTTGGTATTGTATTGAAATCCATTTCAAAAGATGCAATTAAGAAAAGCTGTGATGATTTTTTCAAAATCATTAATAACCCAGAGATTTCTAAGAGATGTAGAGTTGCATCTGAATATTGTTTTTCTTTAGAAAAAGGAGTCAAATCATACTCAGAAATCTATTCTAGAGTTTAATAATAGTTTAAGTATGAATATTTTAATTCTTAGTAAATATGAAAGAAATGGGGCAAGCTCTAGAGTAAGGACGTATCAATATATTGATGAGCTACAAACACATAATACTAATTTAAAATTTAAAGTTTCTCCTCTTTTTTCAAACACTTATGTTAAAAATTTATACAGTAGAAAAAATAACTTTACGGAAATATTAAAATCATTTTTAAGAAGGTTATTGATATTCATCTTTATCTCAAAAAAATATGATTTTATTTATATTGAAAAAGAAGTTTTTCCTTTTCTTTCAAGTTTTTTTGAAATTATTTTAAAAAAAAGAGGCTTCAAGTATATTGTTGATTATGATGATGCGGTATTTCATAATTATGATAAACATCAATTATGGATAATTAGATTTCTTTTTAGTTCAAAAGTTAGTAGAATAATAAAAAACTCCTACAAAACAGTAACGGGTAGTAAGTATCTTTATAATTATGCAACTAATTTCTCAAAACACATAGAATTTATTCCATCTACGGTGTCATTAGAGAAATACCAAAATGTGGTACCTCAATCCTCTAACCAAAAAATAATCATTGGCTGGATAGGAACTCCAAAAACGTCCAAATTTTTGATTCCTTATTTAGGTTTATTTAATGAGTTGCAGAAGAATAGAAATGTAGAGTTTAGATTTATTGGTTTAAGTACAAATTTTTTTAATAAAAAATATAATTTTAAATATGTGAAATGGCAAGAACAGTCTGAAGCTCATGACTTAAATGAAATAGATATAGGAATAATGCCTTTAGATGAAGATGATTTTTCCAAAGGAAAGTGTGCTTATAAATTGATTCAATTTATGGCTTGATATGGATCTCTATGCTAACGAAACACCTGTAATTGCCGAAATCCCAATGATTAATGAAGGAATGAATACCGTATTTTCGAACCCAAATGACCGCTTGACTTTAGCAGAGTCTTTTCGAATTTTGACCACCAATATTGATTTTATAGTACCCTCTAAGAAAGGCGGTAAAGTGATTTTTTGTACCTCTACAATTAAAGGAGAAGGTAAAACATTTATTAGTTTAAACTTTTCTTTAGCATTGGCAAGTTTAAATAATAAGGTGTTATTAATTGGAGCAGATTTAAGAAATCCCCAACTTCATACGTATGCTAAAATCAATAAAAATAGACCAGGGTTATCCAATTTTTTAATAGATCCATCAATCGGCTTATCCTCATTGACTATGAATGTGTTTGAAAATCAATCGAATCATGACATCTTATTATCTGGAACAATTCCGCCAAATCCTGCCCATTTATTAGCGAATGGAAATTTTGAAACTCTTATTGAAGAGGCCAAATCGCTTTATGATTATATTGTGGTTGATTTAGCACCTACCATTTTAGTAACAGACACCCTGCTCATATCTCACCTTGCCGATGCAACTATATGTGCTGTTCGTGCCAACCATACCGATAAAAAGTTAATTCCTTTTTCTGTAAATTTAAGTAAAACCAACCGTCTTAAAAATATGGTCTATGTCATTAATGGTGTGAAAGAAAACAGATCGTACGGGTACAGTTATAACTATGGGTACAAATATGGATATGGGGATGAAGATAGTTCGCCTAAAAACTAATTTGCGGTCAATGTTTTTAATTCGCTAACAGTATTGAGAGGCTTGGAGCTTTTAAACACAAAACTTCCAGCAACTAACACATCCGCACCAGCGTCTTTTAGTGCTTTGGCATTGGCTGAGGTAACACCGCCGTCAATTTCTATGAGGGTAGAGGCTCCTTTAGCTGTGATAAGTTCTTTTAGTTGTTTTACTTTTTCGTAGGTATTTTCGATAAAACTTTGACCTCCAAAACCTGGGTTAACACTCATAATACATACCAAATCAATGTCATTAATCGTATCCGCTAAAACATTAACATTCGTGTGTGGATTTAAGGCAACTCCGGCTTTCATTCCTTCTGTTTTAATTGCCTGAAGGGTTCTGTGAAGATGTGTACATGCTTCGTAATGCACCGTGAGGATATCACTTCCTAAGTCCGCAAAGGTTTTGATATACCGATCGGGCTCTACAATCATCAAATGCACATCAATAGTTTTTTTAGCATATTGTGTAATTGCCTTTAAAACAGGCATTCCAAACGAAATGTTAGGAACAAATACACCATCCATAATATCAATATGAAACCAGTCGGCTTCACTAGAGTTAACCATTTCAATATCTCTTTGAAGGTTGGCGAAATCGGCTGCTAAGATAGAGGGTGCAATTTTGGTTGTGCTCATGTGTTTAGTTTTATGATGACAAAAATAATATAAAAAATAAACCCCTACCAATTGGCAGGGGTTTTGTTGTTAACCTAAATAGGTTTTTAAAATTTTACTTCTCGAGGTGTGCTTTAGGCGACGAATGGCTTTTTCTTTTATTTGGCGTACTCTTTCACGAGTCAGGTCAAATGTTTCGCCTATTTCTTCTAAAGTCATCGGATGTTGATTCCCGAGCCCAAAATACAATCGAATCACATCTGCTTCTCTGGGTGTGAGTGTTTCTAAGGCACGTTCAATTTCTGTTCGTAAAGATTCATGTAATAAATCTTTATCTGGATTTGGAGACTCCCCACTTCGTAATACATCATACAAGTTAGAATCTTCTCCTTCAACTAGAGGGGCATCCATAGATACATGACGTCCAGAATTTTTCATGGACTCTTTAACATCGTTAATCGTCATATCTAATTCCTTTGCAATTTCTTCGGCACTTGGAGGACGTTCATGTGACTGCTCAAGAAACGCATAGGTTTTGTTTATTTTATTAATAGAACCGATTTTATTTAAAGGTAAACGAACAATACGGGATTGTTCTGCCAAAGCTTGAAGTATAGATTGACGAATCCACCAAACCGCATAAGATATAAATTTAAACCCTCTAGTTTCATCAAAACGTTGAGCAGCTTTAATTAGACCTAAATTTCCTTCATTAATTAAATCGGGAAGCGTCAACCCTTGGTTTTGATATTGCTTAGCAACAGAAACTACAAAACGCAAGTTGGCTTTGGTTAATTTCTCTAAAGCAATTTGATCTCCAGCTTTGATACGTTGTGCCAATTCTACTTCTTCGTCGGCTGTAATTAAATCAACTTTTCCTATTTCCTGAAGGTATTTATCTAAGGATGCAGTTTCTCTATTGGTAACCTGCTTGGTAATTTTTAGCTGTCTCATTAAAAAGTAGTTTTAAATTGGTTTTTTGGTAATCTTATTAGGTTATACGTGCATATGACACTTAATGTTACAAAAAAACCGTTTTTTATTTAAAAAACGGTTTTTTTAGTTTATTAAGCTAAGACTTAATGGGTTTTAGCGTTTGTTGTCACGTTTGCGATTGTCACGCCCACCAGAACGTTTGTCATCTCTTGGAGGTCTTGCAACGTACCCTTCAGGTTTTTCTAACAGTGCTTTACGCGATACTTTTTCTTTTCGTGTTCTTGGATCTAGACCAAAATATTTCACGTCAAAAATATCTCCCATATTCACAACATCAGATACATTTTCTGTACGTTCCCATGCTAGTTCACTTACGTGAAGTAACACTTCATTTCCAGGGGCATCCATATATTCAACAACTGCTCCAAAGTCAAGCATTTTAATCACTTTAACTTTGTAAGTATTTCCTAAAGTTGGCTTAAACATTAAGGCATCAATTTTAGATAAAACAGCATCAATACCATTTTGATCTGTTCCAAGAATTTCAACAATTCCTTCTTCTGTGACAGGGTCTTCATTGATTACAATTGTAGTTCCTGTTGTTTTTTGAAGTTCTTGAATTACTTTTCCACCAGGTCCAATAAGGGCACCAATAAATTCATTTGGAATCACTCGAGTGACCATTTTTGGAGCGTGTGGCTTCACATCCACAGCAGGTGCTTCAATTGTTTCTGTTATTTTGTCAAGAATATGCAATCTTCCTGCACGTGCTTGTTTCAAAGCATTAACAAGAATCTCATAAGACAATCCTTTAATTTTAATATCCATTTGACAGGCCGTAATTCCTTCGGAAGTTCCCGTTACTTTAAAATCCATATCTCCTAAGTGATCTTCATCTCCTAAAATATCAGATAATACAGCGTAACGGTCTCCATCAGAAATTAATCCCATTGCAATACCAGAAACAGGTCTTTCAATTTGAACCCCTGCATCCATCAATGCCATTGTGCCGGCACAAACAGTTGCCATTGAAGATGATCCGTTGGATTCTAAAACTTCAGAAACAACACGCACTGTATAAGGACAATCCGAAGGAATCATTCCTTTTAATCCTCTTTGTGCAAGATTTCCATGTCCTACTTCACGACGCGAAGTTCCTCTTAAAGGTCTTGCTTCACCCGTACAGAAAGGAGGGAAGTTGTAGTGTAAATAAAAATTCTCTTCACCTTCATAAGACGGCATATCTATTTTATTTGAATCTCTTGAAGTACCAAGTGTTACAGTTGCTAATGCTTGCGTTTCTCCACGAGTAAAAATTGAAGATCCATGGGTAGAAGGTAAGTAGTCAACTTCACACCAAATTGGTCTAATTTCGTCTGTCTTACGTCCATCCAAACGGATGCCTTCGCTTAGTGTTAATTCACGTACAGCTTCTTTTTCAGCTTTACTGTAGTATCCACTAATCAAGTGACCAAATTCTTCATTTTCTTCATCAGTAAATGAAGCTATCACTTCTTCTTTTACCTCAGTAAATGCTGCGCCTCGTTCTGTTTTGGAAGTTCCTTTTTTTGCAATCGCATAACATTTGTCATAAGCCATGTCATGAATACGCTTTTCTAATTCTTCGTTAACTTCAGCTGTTTTATATTCACGCACTTCTTTTTTTCCAAATGCTTCTGCAAGACGTACTTGTGCCTCAATTTGAATTTTAATAGCTTCATGTGCAAATTTGATAGCGTCTGCCATTTCTTCTTCAGAAACTTCATCCATTTCACCTTCTACCATCATTACAGAGTCTGCAGAAGCTCCAATCATCATTTCGAGATCAGAATCTACCAGTTGTGCACGGCTAGGATTAATGACGAATTCACCATTTACACGCGCAACACGTACTTCGGAAATTGGGCATTCAAATGGAAAATCACTTAATTGGATAGCTGTAGATGCGGCTAAACCTGCGAGTGCATCAGGCATCACCTCTTCGTCATGAGACATCAGTTGAATCATTACTTGGGTTTCTGCGTGATAATCTTTTGGGAATAATGGTCGCAATACACGATCCACTAAACGCATCGTTAAAACTTCACCATCGCTAGGACGTGCTTCTCTTTTGAAGAATCCACCTGGATAACGACCTGCTGCAGCAAATTTTTCACGATAATCTACGGTTAGAGGCAGAAAATCTACATCCGATTGTTTGTAGTTTGAAACTACCGTACATAATAACATGGCTTTCCCCATTTGTACAACTACGGATCCATGGGCTTGCTTTGCGAGCTTTCCTGTTTCGATAGAGATTTCTCTTCCATCGCCGAGATCAATGACCTCTTTAAATACTTTTGGTATCATAATTTTTTGTTCTAATTAAACATTGGTGTTGTGTTGTTGTCGTTGTGTGGTGTGACCAATGAAAAACTCTAATTAGCTTCTTCTATTATTTATGAACTTTAAAAGTTTTAAAACTTAAAAAAACCACGCTTACGGCGTGGTTTGTAATATTATTTTCTTAATCCTAATTCTTTTACAATCGCACGATATCTTAAAATATCAGTCTTGATTAAATAGTCTAATAATGAGCGACGTTTTCCAACTAATTTAACTAGGGAGCGTTCTGTGTTGTAATCTTTACGATTTTGTTTTAAATGCTCAGTTAAGTGATTGATTCTTTCTGTGAATAATGCAATTTGTCCTTCTGAAGATCCCGTATCTTTGGCATCTTTTCCGTGTTTTTTAAAGATTTTCTCTTTAGCTTCTTTTGTTAAATACATTCCAATATTATTTAAATAATTTTTATGCTGTTAACTACGTCTATCGTAATTAGTTGGCGAATATAGTGATTTTCTGTTGATTATACCTTTAGCTTCTATTTTTATTTATGGAAAAAAACGAACCTTAGGCTTGTTTTAATAAATCGCCTAATTTGTTATTAGAGAAGATTGTGCTCATTGCAGACCTTTTCAGTGTATTGATTGTTTCCAATAATTTAGGTGACAGCCTTATTGTTAACTAGGCTCTGAGAGGCTGGTTTGATATTAAATCGATATATTGATTTACTTTGTTTTTTAGTTCACTTCTCGGGGTGATAAAATCTAAAAAGCCGTGTTCTTTTACAAATTCGGCAGTTTGAAAACCATCAGGTAATTCTTTTCCAGTGGTATCTCTTACTACTCGAGGACCAGCAAACCCAATGAGTGCTCCAGGTTCACTAATATTTATATCTCCTAACATTGCAAATGAGGCTGTTGTTCCGCCTGTTGTAGGATCAGTACAAAGTGAAATATAAGGAATTTTTGCTTCGGCGATTTGTGCGAGTTTTGCAGAAGTTTTTGCGAGTTGCATGAGTGATAAAGCCGCTTCCATCATACGAGCTCCTCCAGATTTTGAAATAATCATAAAAGGCAAATTATTATGTAGTGCATGGTCAGCAGCTCTGGCAATTTTTTCTCCAACTACAGAACCCATCGAACCTCCAATAAAACTAAAGTCCATACAAGCAATGACAAGCTCTTTTCCTTTAGATTTTCCTACAGCAGTTCGTACAGCATCATTGAGATTTGTTTTGGATTTTGCAGCTTTTAAACGGTCAGTGTATGCTTTTTTATCAACAAATTTTAAAGGGTCTTTGGAGGTGATATTTGGGTTTAACTCTTTAAATTTATTATCATCAAATAGCATTTCAAAGTATTCATTACTTCCAATACGTACGTGATAACCGTCTTCGGGACTGACATAGAAGTTTCTTTCTAACTCATCTGTTTCAATAACTTTTCCCGTAGGTGATTTGTACCAAAGCCCTTTTGGTGTGTCACGTTTTGCTTCAGTAGGAGTTTGAATTCCTTTGTCTTTTCTTTTGAACCAAGCCATATGTTAGTGTCTAAATGGTAAAATTAAAGTACAAAACTACACAAATTTTATAATGTATCGACATTGTTTAAATCTTCGAATGCTTTTTTAAGTCTAGTAATGAACGCTTTTTCACCTTCACGCAACCATCGTCTCGGGTCGTAATATTTTTTATTTGGAACATCACTACCGTCCGGATTTCCGATTTGTGCAGCTAAATAAGCTCCATTTGCTTTGAAATCGTCACGAATACCAGTCATAAATGCATATTGCATATCTGTATCAATATTCATTTTGATGACGCCATATGAAATTCCTTCTCTAATTTCTTCTACTGTAGATCCAGATCCACCATGAAATACAAAGTCAATATGGTTTTCAGAAACACCATATTTTTCAGTAATATATTCTTGAGAATTCTTAAGAATTTTTGGAGTTAATTTCACATTACCGGGCTTGTATACACCGTGCACATTTCCAAAAGCAGCAGCAATCGTAAACTGATCACTTACTTTACTTAGCTCTTCATAAGCATAAGCAACTTCTTCGGGTTGTGTATATAATTTTGAAACATCAACGTCGCTATTGTCAACACCATCTTCTTCACCGCCCGTAATTCCTAATTCTATTTCTAGAGTCATCCCCATTTTGGACATGCGTTCTAAATAGGTTTTACAGATTTCGATATTTTCTTCAAGAGGCTCTTCAGATAAATCAATCATGTGAGAGCTGTATAATGATTTTCCAGTTTGTGCAAAATGAACTTCACTCGCCTCTAATAAACCATCAATCCATGGTAATAATTTTTTAGAACAGTGATCTGTGTGTAAAATTACAGGAACGCCATATGCGAGCGCCATTTCGTGGATGTGTTTAGCACCTGCTATTGAACCTGCAATTGCAGCTTTTTGACCTTCGTTAGAAAGACCTTTTCCTGCATTAAATTGTCCACCTCCGTTAGAAAACTGAATAATTACGGGAGCATTTAATTCTTTGGCTGTTTCAAGAACACCATTAATTGTGTTAGAGCCAATAACATTCACCGCTGGGAGGGCGAATCCTTTTTCTTTAGCAAGTTTAAAAATCTCTTGAACTTCGCGTCCTGTAGCAACGCCTGGTTTGATGTTATGACTCATTGTTGTTTGTTTTTATTGTATTTGTAAAAGTAATAATTTTTAGTAGTTTGGAACAAATTATTGGGGAGTGATTAGTGGTTTTTTATACGAAAACGATATAGCTAGTATAGGGCTTCTAAAAGGGATAATTAATTCCTATATTATATACAGCATTGCTAAAGTTGAAGTTATTAAACCATCGATTTTGATCTCCAAAAGTAGGTTCATAAGTTTTAAAACCCGTGTCTAATCTTAGGATGAAAAAACTAAAATCATAACGCAATCCTATTCCTGCACCAACAGCAATATCTTCCAAAGATTTAATGGTGTCAAAAGTAGCCTTAGGATCTGTCACATCATCTAAAACATTCCAAATGTTTCCAGCATCCATAAAAAAAGCACCATTCAAATTCCCAAATAAGTTGTAGCGGTATTCCAAACTAAATGCGAGTTTCATGTTTGCTTCGTTAAATTCATTGTTATTGTCAGAACGTCCAGGCCCCAAATTATAAGCAACCCAAGCCCTGTTGTCATTAGAACCTCCTGCAAAAAAACTTTTTGAAAACGGAATGCTTGTCGCATTTCCTAATGGGATCGCAATTCCAAAAAAGCTGCGTAAAGCCAAAACATTACTACGACCCAGATTCCAAAGTTTAATATGGTCTATTTCGGACTTGATATACTGAGAAAAAGGAACCCCTCTGACTTTGTAAGCACCTTCTGAATTATTTTCAAGATCCAATAATTTTGAAGCGGTATAAAGTAAATTTCCAGCAAACTCAAATTTTAATCTAAATATTGAAAAATTGGTGTCAAAAGGGTTTTCTCGACTGTTTCTAACATAATTAAAATTGCTTGCCAGAATAAAGTTGTCTTGAACCAATCGATTTTTTCGTTCCTGAATATTTCGAATTGTTTGATATTCGTTGGGGTTGGAGTTTTTGTACAAAAGATCCGCATTCACTAAATTGATAAACTCATCCGCCCGCGATTTTAAAAGAGATTGTTGTCCATTAGCGTTTGTAGTTAAAAAATCGGCTGGAGTTGAATAGGAATCAACTGCAATCGATTCGAGTCGGTTGAAAGAGTTTTGGTACACACTGAAATAATTAGTTGGATTCAGGTTTCTTACGTATTGTAAGTTTACCAAATCAAGTGTATTTGTAACCTTTTCTGAAGGAAACCATTTATAACTAAAACTACTATTAAAGGTTTGCTTGTCCAAACCGATGTTAGTTTGTCCCGTAAACCCAGTACTTATTTGTGTGCTGGGCAACATATACTTAGGGATAATTCTATCGGTGTTTAATGGGAAAAATAAACGAGGAATATTGAGTTTGACATCAGCTCCGAGTTCATTAATATCAAAAAAACGATCCTCAGTATCTGCTCCATCTTTTGAGGCTCCTATGGCTCCTATGGCAGAAATTTGAAGCGTTTCAGCTCCTTTAAAAATGTTGCGAATGACAACTCCTGTTTTGAATGATAGACCTACTGTTTGGATATTACTTTGAGAAACATTCACATCAAAGCCCAATCCATACTTCTTTCTTGGTATTAAATAAATATTGGCGGTTAGAGTTGTGTCTTGAGGGTTTTCTAAATATTCAATATTCGGGTATTTAAATGTCCTTAATTCATTTAGGTAACGATAGCTGCGTGCACGGTCCAAATCTTTAAATACACTCCCTTTTGAGATTAAGACAGCATCGGTTAATGCCTTAGGTCTGTATTTTAATTTTTCATAGGCATACACGTTGTAATTGTTGTAGCTTACGGAGTCTGAAATGATTTTTGAACGGTTTTCAAAAGTAGCATCTGTATAGATGTTTACATCTTTGATTCGGTACGTTTGAAACGGTACACGAACAATAGAATCGTCATTACGAATAATTCGATTCTGAATTTGCATAGTAACATTGACCTTATTTCCTGTTCCAATAGTGTCATTTTCATATTGAATATATTCTTCAGAAAAATGGTATGCACCAGAGTTTCTAAATGCGGTGGTCAAATGGCTGCGTTCACTGTCAAAATTCGATATTTTAAATTGCTCCCCAGTTTTTAGGTAAGAGCCTGATTTTAAATTCGTGTACAAGGAATCAATTACTGGAGAGTCAATTCGTTTCGATTGTTCCCCAATTATATAGGGAGCTCCTGTTTCTATCTCAAACTTCAACGCAGCTCTTTTAATTCCTACAGTATCAACTTTATAATTTACAGTTCGATCAAACCATCCATTTGAAAAATAATAGCGTTCAAGATTTAGTTTTGTTTTATTAATTTTTAGAGAATCTAAAAGGACGGGTGCTTCCCCTGTGTTTTTTAACCAGCTATTAAATCCAATCGATGAGGCTTTTAACTGATTGAGTTGTTTTTCTGAAAGTTTAGAAATGAGCCGCTGTTTTCGTTTGGGATTTTTTTGCAACCAAGCCTCAAAGATAGAATCTTTATGAGGTCGTGCTAAATTATAAATATGCAGTCGTAAGGGAATTCCTAGAAGTGCTGAGTTGCTTTTCTGGAAGGATAAATTGCTGAGTTCTTCTGAATTTTTCTTCTGACCATTGATGAAAAAACTGTTTTCAGTCAATAAATAATCGGTAGCCTCAACACGTTTTACAACATTACATGCCGTAAAACAACAAGTTATTACAAATACAACGGATATTTTTATCAGTGTTTTCTTCAACAATCAATAAATAAAATTTAGTTTTACTGTCTAAATTAATAATAATCAAAAGTACGTTTTTTAGATGTTAACGAAAAACCAAATAAAGTTAATCACAAGTTTAAAGCAAAAAAAGTTTCGAACCCAACACCAGTTGTTTGTTGTTGAAGGTGTTAAAGTTGTTCAAGAGTTTTTAAACTCAAACTACGACTTGGATGCCATTTTTGCTGTGGACGATCGTTTTTCTCAATACAATCAGAAGTTTATTAAGGTTGACTCCAAAGAACTTGCAAAAATCAGTGGGTTTAGCACTCCCAACAAAGTGTTGGCCACTTTCAAAATTCCAAGCGCTCTTGCAGTAGATTGGTCTGCCTTGGTGGTCGCCCTTGACGGTATTAATGACCCTGGGAATTTAGGAACGATTATTCGTCTTTGTGATTGGTTTGGAATTGAAAATTTAGTTTGTAGTGAAACTACCGTCGATTGCTATAATCCTAAAGTTGTGCAAGCAAGTATGGGGTCTCATACACGGGTTAATATTTCGTATTTAGATTTAACAAAGAACCTGCCAACGACCTCAAATTGTATGGGAACTTTTATGGATGGTGATTCAATTTATGAGCAAAATCTACCTAAAACTGGTGTGATTGTTCTAGGGAACGAAGCCAATGGAATTTCTGAAGAGGTAGAAGCTTTGATGCAAACACGTCTTTCCATTCCAAGATTTGGAAAGGTTAAACAAACCGAAAGCCTTAATGTTGCAAATGCGGCTGCTATTATCCTAAGTGAATTTAAAAGAAAATCTACTGAAATGTAAAATTGATAAATAAGCCACGTGTTTGCATTTGAGCAATATTGCGTGTCCATCGGCTGTTCGGGTCGATGTCTCTTATGAGTTCATCCTGAATAGAAAAGACCCCTCGAATTGAGGGAGTAAATTTGAACCACGTCAGGTAGAGGTCGATGCCAATACCAAGTTCATAATACAGATTGTTTTTGGTAACTCTAAAAACGTTTTTACTATTGTCATCTGGGTTGTCTTGTTGACTTGATAAGTTTAAGGCTGATGAAATTCCCCCAACTACAAATGGTTTGATATTGTTGATTCTTTTGGAGGAAAATTTCACTAATAAAGGAACGTGGATAAAGGTCGATTGAATTTTACGAGTGAGGTCTTTATCTTCGAAAGTAATTCCCGTAAAATAGGTTTTGCTATAGTTTAATTCTCGTCTTGAAATTACCAAGCCTGGTTCTAGACGAATGTCGATATAGTCATTGATTCTAATGTTTCCGATAAGTCCTACATTAAACCCAGTGGATTTTAGTACTTGAATGTCCTTTACGTCTGTGTGGTAATCAAAATTATAATCATACACATTAAATCCTAAATAGTAGCCATAAGATAACCGCGCTTTGTCAAAATTCTCATTATTCAAAACGCGTTCTTTGCTAAAAAGCTGAGCGCTTGAAAATTCAATTGAACAAAAAATAAATAAGATGGCTAAAAAGTACTTCATGCTTTTTGTTTTGTAGCAGTATAAATGGTAGCAACTCCAAATGTTTGTGGGAGGGCTTTCGAGTTTATAAACCCTATTTTATCCAAAATATTGTTAAAAGCAGCTCCGTAGGGAAATTTAGAAGCTGATTTGCTCAAGTAAGTATAAGCCGATTTGTCCTTAGAAAACAGTTTTCCAACGAGTGGTAATAAAATATTTGAATGTAAATAGTAACCTTGCTTGAAAGGGAACTTTGTAGGAACAGACGTTTCTAAAACCACAAATACACCGCCAGGCTTTAACACCCTTAATATTTCGGTTAATCCTAGTTCTAGATTTTCAAAATTTCGAACGCCAAAGGCAACCGTAATTGCATCAAAAGAGTTGTCATCAAAAGGAAGGTTTTCAGAATCACCAACCACCATGTCAATGGTGTTGTGGAGTTTTTTATCTAATATTTTTTTACGCCCTACTTCTAGCATGCCCTCACTAATATCCAATCCAATAATTTGAGCTGCATTGGTTCGACTTAAATTAATCGCTAAATCTCCTGTACCCGTTGCTATATCAAGAATGTTTTTTGGCTGGGTATCAGTTACAAGTTGAACTACTTTATTTCGCCATTTAATATCAATTCCAAAAGAGATGACTCTGTTTAAACCATCATATTCATTAGAGATTGTATCAAACATTTTAGCGATTTGTTGTTTTTTTCCAAGTGCGCTATCTTTATAGGGGGTAATTTTTTCAGACATATGTGGTGAGACCTTTCTTAATAATTTCAATGCAAAGAAATACAATTCATAAACAAATCCCTAAAAATAACGTATATTTGAGCACTTTTTTAATTGATAATTAATGAAAATTATTATTGCCGGCGCTGGTGAAGTCGGGTTTCATTTAGCCAAACTTTTATCTTACGAATCACAAGAAATCACTCTTATTGATTTGAATAAAGACAGTCTAGTTTATGCAGATACGCATTTGGATATAAAAGTAATCAAAGGCGATGCCACTTCTATTTCTGTATTGAAAGATGCACGTATTCTAAATTCAGATTTATTTATTTCTGTAACCTCATCTGAAACTTCTAACATTACAGCCTGTGTTTTGGCAAAACAATT
>Ga0209138_1001043_pt1 | contig 24876 bp, 21 predicted proteins | sample SaaInl3SG_22_DNA_FD_184645 | JGI IMG/M metagenome (GOLD analysis project Ga0209138, IMG submission 184645) | Marine microbial communities from expanding oxygen minimum zones in the Saanich Inlet - ESP_153SG_22_DNA (SPAdes) (version 2) | ecosystem: Environmental > Aquatic > Marine > Intertidal...
ATCTGTAATTGCTATTATTGGGTCTTCATTTGTATTACCTTGTACAACTAAAGTACCTTCAAATAAACTTGATAAAGGTTGTGATGTATTATCTTGAATAATAACTTGCCCTGCAAAAGTTGCATCTCCATCGGCGGTAAATGTAAGCATATCTACATTACTACCTAAATTTTCAGACTTAAGAATTAACTTATTATTATTACCGGAACCGGCTCCTGAATAGTATATTCTATAACCGTACCCGGTTCCGTCTCCTCTGTTACCAATATAAATTGCTCCATCTGCACTTGCTAGATTATCTCCACCAATAAATAAATAATCTGTGGATTGAGGAGTGGCGTTATTCCCGTTAATTAATTTTAGATGACTTCCATTAACAGTAATATCCCCACTAGTGGTAAGGTCTCCTACTGATATATTATTTGTAGTAGTTGCTCCTCTACCGGTAACAGAGTCTAGAGTATCAGTTTCTAAATATGAAGATAAAAATGGTCCAGTTTCAGCATAAGAAGCAGTAGTTGCAGTTGCTGCAGTTCCTGTTGTATCTTGATTCCAAGTTGGTATAGTCCCTGCTAAGTTTGAATAATCTACATAAGAAGCAGTTGCGGAAGTTCCTGTTGTATCTTGATTCCAGGTTGGTATAGTCCCTGCTAAGTTTGAATAATCTACATAAGAAGCAGTTGTTGCAGTAGTTGCAGAAGCTACTGCTCCGTCTACATTTCCTCCTGCTACGTAAGAAGCAGTTGCTGCGGTTCCTGTTGTATCTTGATTCCAAGTAGGGACTGTTCCTGCTAAGTTTGAATAATCTACGTAAGATGCAGTAGCTGCGGTTCCTGTTGTATCTTGATTCCAGGTTGGTATAGTCCCTGTTAAACTAGAATAAGGTACAGAAATACCTGTTAAGTTACTTCCGTCTCCGTAGTAGGTAGAACCTGAGATAGATCCTAAAATAAGAAGAGAACCGGTTACTTCAGAAGAGGCAAGGGATTTATATCCCTTCCTTATAATAAATTCGTTTGCCATAATGTTATCCTTTTTTCACTGTCCAAAAGGTGATTCTAGTATAAATAGATTTGGATTAACTATTCACTACCTTATATAATCTAGAATTATCAGCAGCTTCTAATTCAGTTTTTTTATTCAATGCTTCAGCTTCTGTATCATAACTGTATACAGTATCTTCTGCAGATAATTTCTCAACCCAAACTGTTGCTGATTGTGAGTTAAACTGTTTTAATATCTTCCAAGCCATGTTATAATGTTCTTACTAAAGATTTGATCGACCAGTTATCTGTTGTAGTTGTAGCTCTTAATCTCATATCTGCTCCAGATATGTCTACACTTAAAGTTACCGGAGAAGTATCTCCAATATCTTTGGTTGAATTATCGGTAAATTCTACTGATCCGGCAAGGTTAACTGCCATGACTGTTCCTACTCTAGCATTTGAACCACTTACGCAAGTATAGTCGAAGAATGCTCCTGTAAAAGACCCGGTATTTACTGTTGCTATGGTTTCTGCAGCGGCAGAATCTACATCCGTATTCTCTTGATATGATATGTTGGCAGATTCAATTTGTATATCTCCTTCAACGTCTAATTTAGCACTAGGACTAGTCGTCCCTATTCCTACGTTACCAGTAGATCCTTTTATAATTAATCTTTCTTTTAATAATTGATCGCCTCCTACGTTTTTATTTCTAAAAATTATATCGCTATAATTCCCGTTATTACCAGTAAAATGATTGTCTATCCATAATCTAGCGTCACCTGTAGTGTAATGAAAAGTTCCTTTAAGTGTAGGGTTGTTTAAATATTTTGCCTCAAAACCTACAGTTTGTCCATCCGCAGTAGAGTTAGCTGTTATCTTAGCGTTGGCTGAATGGACTTCTAATCTCTCTACAGGACTAGTCGTACCGATACCTAAATTACCGCTACCATCTAACCTCATCGCTTCACCAGCATCATCATAGAATATTACTTCATCTATAGCTGTGTGACCTATTAATAAATTGTCGTTTGATTTTACTAAACGAATAACAGGTTGAGGAAGACCATCTCCTCTTTCCATATACAATGAAGGAACTGTTGAATCGTTTAAATATAGATTATTACCCCTTATGTTTCCATTTACATCTAACTTGTGTCCAGGACTAGTCGTTCCGATACCGACGTTTCCGTTTGGCATTACAACCATTTTTTCAGTAGGATGTGTTCCAGCGGTTGTTGCATCATTTGTAGCAATAACAAAAGCAGAACGTTCTTGTCCAGGTTGGTCTATAACTCGCCCACCAATCCAAAAATTACCTCCAGTATAACTTCCTCCCCAGTTATTAGAATCTGGGTCAAGATGTAAGAATTCAATACCACCCCAGTAATCTCCAATTGCCCTATCATCACCCACAGGGTATATCTTTAAAGCATTAGTTTCATTGCTTATTGTTGTTTGAAAATTTCCTCCTCTAATTAGAGATGTTTTCGACGAAGACTGCTGCCAATTATCACTTACATTTATTAATCCAACCCCTCCATAAACGTGTAATTTTTCCTGTGGCAGAGTCGTTCCGATACCTACGTTGCCGTTTGTAAGAATTGATACTTTTGTATCGTTATTGGCCATTAAATAAAATGGGTGATTGCTAAAATTACCTATCCTTGTATAATTACCGTCAACACCTACTCTTTCTTGATATTCTACTATAGCACCGTCATTATTATAATCGGCATATGTTCTATTTAGGAAGAACCCTGTATTATTTCTGTGAGTTACAAACTGTCCGTTTGTATCATCTTTATGTATAAGTAATGCTTCAGTGGAGCTAGGAGTGGATGCTCCAATTCCAATACTAGTGGTAGTAGTGTTTCCTCTACCTGTAACGGTAGCTAAAGTATCTGTTTCCGCTGCTGCTGCTGTAGCTTGTATAGAAGCTAACGAACCTGATACTGAACCCCAATCGTCTATATGTACATCTGATCCTGATAGGTCACCTGTTGCCTCTAATCCACCATTTAGGGTTAATACAGCACTTTGAGAAACGTAAATATTATCGGTTATATATAAATCTTGCCAGTGTTTATCTGATCTACCTAGATCTTCACTGTCGTTATTAAAAGGAGATAGACCTCCTTCAATCATTATTTGTCCTCCAGATACTGAAATACCTAATTCGTCTGTATCTCTTCCTAGAGTTAAATGATCGTTATAAGAGGAAGAAGAGACATGTAATTTTGTAGATGGTGAAGACGTTCCAATCCCGACGTTGCCGTTAGTGACTAAAAATGTAGAATCAACGGTTGTGTCACCATTTAAATAAGTTGTACCGTTATTGTAAAAGTTAAAGTTTGTATTAACTCCGCTAACGCTTAGGTAGTTCGTAGCATATACACCTCCATCCACCTGTAACTTGTGTCCAGGACTAGTCGTTCCGATACCTACTTTTGATTGGGTAACATAAAGTGTGGAATCTAAAGTAATAGTATTACCATCATCAGTAATATTAGAATCTTCTATATGGTGACCACCATTTCCTTTAACAATTGTATTATTGGTATTGTATATAGGTGTACCTTTGGTTTGGTATTCAGGACCGAATATAACTACTCCGTGTTCTGTAGAAGAACCACCATCATCTGAGTATTCATAGAACCAGTCATTAGATTCTCCGTCAAATTCTAAAGAAGCAGTAACACCGGCTGATCCACTATCCTGTACTACTAGACCGGCATATCTTTCTGCTGGTGTATTATTGTTAAGTATAATATATGCATCTCCAATTATTTTAGCAGATCCGGTAACGGATTCTATATAATTAAATGAACCTGTTCCTGCTACTACTAAATCACCGGTTATTGACATATTAGCTGAAGCTGTAATGTCCCCGTTTAAGTTAATTGAACCTCCTGTCTCGTCTAAATCAATCAAAGATGAAGTGACTGTATAGGTATCTGAACCTACCCATATTTTACCGGTTGGTAGGTTTGGTACATCATTTGATCTACCTGAACCATAAACATATCCTGATCCATTAGATGCATGTACTTTATTTACTAGACCTAGATTTTGTATAAGGTTATCTGATCCTTGAGGTTTTACATTTGTAAATCCACCATTTTCTCCTACATATACTACATCTCCTTCCTCAAAGGCAGAAGTATCTATACCATTTATATAACCTACAACAAGTGCTAAACCTTCTGCATCATCTGCTAAAGTTTCATTTAGTACATAAGTTGCAGGCATTGTTGAAGCAACAGAAGCAGATGCTGCTATAACTTCAGAAGTATTTCCTGCTGTTCCTGTAGCATGTACTGGGGTACCTTTTTGGAGTGTACCACCTGATATGTTTTTAACGTTTGCATATACATTTGGTCTACCGAAACTTAAATTACCTGCACCATCTGTGGTGAGAAAGTCTCCTTCATCTCCATCTGTAGTAGGGTAATTTATATTAGCTATTGTTGCTCCTCCAGCAGTTAAGGTACTGGCAATGGTCAGTACTTCTGTACCTGTTATAGAACCAGTAATTATTTGATCTCCTACAAAGGTATTAGAACCTGTTGTTGCTATGGTACTATCTACAGCAAATGCTAATTCTTTAGAGACTGAGTTAGAATTTGTATCGGTTATAGAAGTAGTTATATCTATACCTGTTCCGCCTATAAGTTCTAATTGATCAGAACCTGTTGCTACTAAGGTAGTTTGACCATCTACAATTATATCTCTATAATGTGATCCAATTGAAATTAATGCAGTTGCTCCGGAATCAATGGAGTCTAAATTTAATCCTGTATCCGAATCAAATTGTAATTTTGTAAAGCTATTTGAACTTACTTGGGTGCCTCCTGCTGAAGATCCTGATATTGTTAAAGCGGTTCCACCGCCAGAAACGGTTGAGAAGGAGAGCTTACCGTTTCCATCTGTAGAGATTACCTGTCCTGAAAAACCGTCTGAGGAAGGGTATATTAATCCGCTTGCGGTTAGAGCGGCAGTTGCGTTAAGAGAGTTTAAGCTAGCGTCTGATCCACTAACTATCAGTTTTTTCCAGTTTGGCATATCTTTTCAATTATGGTTGGTTACTCAATGAGCCCACTTCCTTTTTCAAGGCCTATAATAGCTTTATGTATAAATAGCAAAGGAGCCCGTAAGGCTCCCTATATTATTATTCTATACTTTTTAAAGAACCTGCTAATTTTACCCACACCCTATAAAACATTTCAAATTCATGCCCAGTGTAGTTAGCTTCTCTTAATTTAAGAAGTACAAATTCTAATTCTTCTTTTTCTAACCGACTATCCGGTTTTTGACTCTTACGAGTCTTTGATATAATACCCATATAACCAATTTAGTAATTACTCTGCGTAAATCCAAATTTCTCCGGAACTATCTACTTTAATGTTCCCGTTTTTCTGGTATTTAGCTATATCGCTTCCGCCGTTGTTTTCATCTACTACTGCTGCAGCAAATGCTTCAGGAGAGAAAGTAGTTGCAGTAGAATCTAAAGATCCTGTAAAAGCAAATCTAGATGTTCCTGTATCCCATGCAAAAGCTTCTCCTTGTTTGCCACCTTGATCGATAATTAAACCACCTTGGGAAGCACCTGCAGAACCTGAAGAGAGAAGAATAAATTGATCTTCTACGTTTAAATTAGTTACTTGCTGTTCTACTGTATCTCCAGTGATCGTTAAATCACCTTGAATAGTTACGTTACCACTAAATGTTCTATTGTCAGTAATAGTATCTGGTAATGTCAGTGTATAGGTAGGACCCCCACCTAAAGCTTGAGCAGCTGTTCCTGTTACTCCAATTTCTCCTGCGGTTCCATTTAAAGTAAAGTTAACATCACCCTGTACTGCTGTACCTGATGCTGAACCATAGTCTACTGATAATGATGTACCGGCTCCACCTGATAAACCTGTACCTGCTACAGAGGTATTTAATTGAGTCTCTGTAATTCCTCCATCTGTAACAGCAACTGTAATTTCTTGAGCTGTTGCAGATGTACTAATTGAGTTACCAGAAGAAATAGTAAAATCTTGGGTAAGTAAATCTACGGATGTATTACCTGTAGAACCTGAAATGTCTAAATTTGTTGCTAATCCAGTTAAACCAGATCCATCACCTTGAAAAGACCCACTAAAAGATCCTGAAAGAATCGAGGATGCTCCTGTGGATGTAATGTTATTGCTACCGATATTAAAGGTAGTACCAGTTAAAGTTAGTCCGCTGCTTTCTAAAGCACCGCCTACTCCTGCTATGATTAAATTATCGTTAGTTAGTACTGATGAGGTAATCTGTGCCAGGTGGGCATTAGAACCGCTAACTATTATCTTTTTCCAGTTTGCCATGTTACAAAGTAAGTTTTATATATTATAAATATCGCCTAATTATTAAATCCAAGAAAGAACTCATCCGAACCGCTATAGAACATTCCACCGCTAGCTGCTGTGGGAGTTACAGTTTGCGCAGTCATCTGTAATATACCTTCTTCATTCACTTTTAATTTTTCTTCTCCATTGGTAGATACCGTAAAAATATCTTCTACTCCGTCTAATTCTATATCAAAAGAACCAGTTACTTTTAAATCATTTGTAGTAGAATAATAAGACCCGGTTTGAACAAATATACCGTTCTGAAATATATCTCCATTTACGGTCAATGGTCCGTCTATATTTAGAGAACCAGAAATATCTAGACTACCGGTCAGTTGTTTTGAACCGGATAAGTAAGAGTCAATCTGTTTCCATTGAATTAATGCCATTTTCTACTTTATTTTACCGTTTAATACTACTTCATCTCCTGAATCTAGTCTGTATTCAGTTTGACCTGTTGAGATAACTGCTGTAACATTGGTTCCAACTTGATTAACAGAGTAGAAGTTCACAGGTATAAACTGTCCATTAATATATAGATTAAATTTCTCCGGTCCTGATGTAAATCCTGGAGGTGGATTTACTATTTCTTTATTATTAAATACAGCAGTATTTGTTGTTACGAAGTCTGCTATAAATGTATTATTGGTATTTACAAAGTTAATTTGATCTGTTGTCATACCAAAGCGTTGTACACCGAGAGTACCTTGATCAAAGAATCTGTAGTCGTTATCAGCTTCTGCAGTTCTAGCTTTAGCAGATAATGTTTCTAAATCTCCTGCTAATTCCATACCGAAAGTAACAGATGATTTAGAATAATACTTATTCATACCTGCTAACTGAGCGTTTATACTATCTGGTACTATGTGACCGTTCATGGTTAAGGTAAAGCTAGTCTTAGCTGCTCTATCTTGACCTTGGGATAGTTCTGTAGCAGTAGAATAAGAGTCTATTCTTGCTCTAAAACTAAATTTTTCAGGGTCTCCCCAGTATCCATCTGACGCGTAGTTGATACTTTCTACTATTTTGTTCATTTGTTCGATATAATCAGTAAAGATCATACATGAATAAGTCATAGTGACATATTCAGGAACTATAATACCGTAGTATTCATCTATTGGGTTCCTATTATTAACTAAACTAAATCTATCGTATACATTTTTTCTAGAAAATGCCTTTTTAAATATACCAACATTTATAGGATTAGAAGGATCTACCTTATTTCCTAGAGATCTATTCTTTTCAACCGAATCTCTCTTAAACATTATAAGAGGTGCTTGTATTTTACCGTTTTTATCTCTATAGAATCCGTCTTTTTGTACAGATTTCCATCTCTCTGGAGAACCGTATAGGATTGGAACGTTAATTTTAGCCCCATTTTGAATTACTGAGGGTTTTATAACATTATTAAAGTAATAAATTATGGTTTCATCTATATCTCTCAGGCCAATGTTAAATCTCTTTACATCATCCCCTTTTACAGTTCTTTGATTCTCTCTTTTCTTTAAATTAGGTATTGGAGGCTTTCCTGTACCGAGTATTGGCTCTATTTCTTTTTGAAATAGCTCTGCTTGTGTTTTTGGTACTGGTTTCTTCTTTCTAGCCATCTGTTATAATCTTTGTCTTGCAATTCCTACTCTATCAGCTCTAGTTAAATGACAATCTAATACTAATGATATAGATTCTCCATGATCATTACTACGAGCTACATTATAATTGTTGTCTCTACCGTAGAATAACTGGTTCTCCTTAACTAAATCTACTTCATAGTAATCTTCATGCCACATTACTATATCTCCTACCTCAGGTACTAATTGAATGTCTTGTAAATCTCTTCTAAGTAGTGCAAATGAAGCGTTTCTACCTAAATCAGGTCCAAATTCATCTACATCAATTACTTGATCACCTCTAGTAATTAAACAATTAAATTTTACTGGTTCTAAATATGTTTTTTCTAATGCTTCACCATATAAGTTAGTGGTAGTATCAGCTATACTGAGTTTATAGATGAGTATTTCCTGCTCAACTATGTCTTTAAGTAGTTCTCTATTAATGCTTACTAATAGATCAAAGTCTCTGTTACTTCCAAATAGCATTATTTCTCTTGTATTGTTTCTTCTGCTATCTCTATCTTGATTATATTATCATATTTAGAGGTAGCATTTGTTTTAAATGCATTAAATGCTTCTTTTCCTTCTTTTTGACTTATAACCTTTACTTTAAACGTCATAGCACCCATTTCTGATGATGATCCGGCGTTAGTTACGGTGGTTACACCGGGTAAAGCACGTAAAAGCTCTGCCATATTTTCACTTTCGCCTTCTTTATGTAGTATTCGTACCATACCTTCATAGGTATTGAATACTATCTGCTCTATGATGTTAAATAATTTCATTATCCTACATGTATTGTCATTGGAACATTCGAAAGAGTAGTTTTAAGGAATTCAGCTTCTTGTGACTGTGCTTCCATTTGTGCTCCTCTCGAAGTTTCATTTAACATTTCTCTTAAATTAGTTAAAAGTGCGTCTTTTTCTGTTCTAGCATCAGCTAATAAGTCGGCTTGATTTAAAGTTGCTTCAGAACCAGGAACTGGTACTGTTTGGTACTTACCTCTAACGTAAGCTAATAGCTCTTTACTTAATGCTAATGTATATCTAAAGATCCATTGACGTCCTACACTGTTTATATGACTATATGAAGGATTAGAATACGGTACTTCTGCTACATTAGTAATTAACCCATTATCGTTATTAAAATTAATAGCTGATTTATCAGAAGATTTATAGTATTCGAATAATAGTGTACCATTTTGAGTAGGTACTGGGAATACTTTTAGCTGATTATTAACTAATTCAAAAGTAAAAGTAGATTTTCTTATTTGATCGTTAAATTCTATTGCTTGAGTCTTTAATATATCGTAAGATGCAGGCATAAGTAAGAAATTAACACCAGGACTAAAGGATCCAAAGTCAAAAGCATCCATTAAAGACTGTATACCGGTACCTGTACCGGCATATGGATCAAAATATCTCTGTATTGCTGGAGGTGCTTCGTAAAACACCTTTCTAATCTCTATTCCACCTTCTATTCCTTGTTCAGCTGCCCAAGCATCTAAGTCATATGATTGAACTGAGCTAGTAACGTTTAAAGAGCCGGAATATTTAGTTACATTACCTCCTACTCCTGCTTCTGTACCGTAATTCTTAGCTATTTGAACAAATCTATTAATATTAGATTCAACTATCTGGTTATTGACCTTACTTCCTGTAGAAGCTCCTTCTAAGTTTAAGTAATTTTCTCTAATTTTATATTGGAATACTTCATTACCGTAAGTGGTGATAGCTTCCTCAAAACAAGCATAGAAAGAGCCTGATTGAAGTTCTACATCCATAAGTGGATATCCTAATCTAGTAGCGCAAAAAGAAGCTACTTTATCTGCATCGTTGGTAAAATCAGCCTCTAAGTCGTAAAAGCCAAAAGGTGTTTGACCGGAAGAAAAGGTACTAGATCCATTCCAAATACTTGTATTAGCCATAGAGTGTAGTTTTATAATAAATAGTAACGTATTGTAATAAGAGAGTTTTAATCTCTAAACGTTTTATATACCTTAAGGATAGGAGCAACTATATCATGTCTATGGTTATGCTGCAATGAATGAGTTATAAAGCCCTCCACTTGTTCTTCTATCCTAGCTAAAAAAGAAAATCCTGTCTCTCTTTTATCTTTTAAGTCAATTTGAGCAATATCTCCGCAGATTACCATCTTACTACCTATTCCTAACCTACCTATAACAGTTTCCATTTGAGTATGAGTTACATTCTGTGCTTCATCTACAATTACAAAAGAGTTTAGAAAGGTTCTACCTCTCATGAAAGCAAAAGGAACAATCTCTATATTACCTTTCTCTAATTCTCTATCTACTTTTTCTTTGCTATATAACATATATAGGTTATGGTATATAGGAGCTAACCACGGATCCATTTTTTCTCTAATATCACCAGGTAAGAAACCTATATCTTCTTTTGATACAGTAGGTCTGGTAATGATTATCTTTTTTACTTCTTTTCTGAAGAGTAAATCTAATCCTACTTGAGTAGCTACAAGTGTTTTACCACTTCCTGCCATTCCTTTAAGTACCGTAATTGGAGAGTTAAGTATAGAAGCTTTAGCTTCTTTTTGTTCATCGTTCAGTGTAACGTTAAATTTAATGGGACCCTTTGGTCTTCTTTTAGAGACGAAGACCTCGTCTGTATGATGGTTTGAAGCCATAAGTAAACAACGTTTATTAGTTTATAATAAATAGTTATTTGCTAGTAAATAAAAAAAGAAAGGGGCTAAAAAAGCCCCTCTCAATATTAAGTAAAATCTAGTTAAGACTATACAGTAGCTAAGTCGCTTACGTAAATCTTTCCGTAGAATTCTGGTCTGATCATTTTCTTCGCGTAACGAGTCATGATACCTTTTCTTGGAGTGAAGGTATTTGGATCGTATACTAGAGGAGTCATGATTAATGGTACATATGGAGAATATACAGCACCCGCTTCTAAGAACTGACCACCTCTGAATCCTAATAGGATTGTGTTTTCAGTTACATAAGGGTTTTTGTATACTTTAAATCTACCGTTAAGTTGTCCAACTTTCTGAACACCCATTGCAAATTCCATTTGATCACCGTCAGTTGAAGCAGCGTATCCAGGAATTGATTCCAAGATTGTTGCTACAGAAGGAGAACATACTAAGAAGTTTGCTCCACCTCTTAACGTTTTCTGGTGAATTTTGTTAGATACTTTTTGGATTTTAGTTCCTAAAGTTTGGAACCACTGTCCTTGAGTATTATAGAATTCAGAAGATGCAGTACCCCAGCTTCCGCCAGCGTCTGTACCAGTCCATACTTTATTGTTTGCAGCAGACCACTTTTCAGTAGTTCTAGCTCCACCAATTAACATGTCTAAGATCTCAAGATCAATCTCCATAGAGATATACTCACTCAATAAAGATGTTAACTCAGCCTCAGCGTCAATACTGTGGTAAGCGTTAAGATCTTGAGCGAATTCTGGAGTCCATTGTGCTTTTAACTTACGTGTTTTAGCAACAACTGCTTCAGATTTTAACTCTACATTGATTTCTGGGATATTGATTGATCCAGCAGGATTGTCTTCAAAGTCACCTCTTGTATTGTCAGTAGGTTGTACATGGTATAGCATTGTTCCAGCTAAAGCACCACCACCAGCAGTAATGTCACTCTTAGCTACTACGAATACTACGTCACTACCGTTAATATGAGTATACTCAGGGTAGTTAGTAATATCAGTTGAACCAGATAAGATTCTGAATGCTCTTACTCCTTCAACATCAGCTCCAGATGGAGTTGAAACTGAGATAGTTGCAAAGTCTGCAGGATCTAACTCTCCGTTGAAATCTACAGAAGCAGATGAAGCAGATCCAGTAGCAGTACTAGAATATCCTGCAGATGCAGATGCAATAGTGTATCCGAATGCTCCAGCGCCATAAAGACCTCCTGAAGGATCAACGTCTACTCCTACTTTAGTTACTCCAGACTGAGCTCCTTCACCATAAAGGCTTGAGTCAGCAGCTTTTCCAAATCCACCAGTTCCGTATTTAAAGTCTAAGTAAAATACTAGTCCTGAAGGTAAATTCATTGGTTGTACAGAGACGAAATCTTTAGCTGAGATTTGTGCGAATACCTTTCTTACTAAAGGTAAAGCTACTCCTGCCCATTGCTCAGATCCACCGCCTGCAGCACCGATTGCAGAGCCTCCAGTACCTGATTGCTCAGCTACGATTTGTTTTGCTTGGTTTTCCAACATGATAGACATGTTTGCAGATTCTTTTGAATCTAGTCCTTCTAGCAATCCAGAAGCACTCCACTTATCAGCTAACCTTGTAGCGTCTTCTTGTAGGGTCTTGTACCCGTTAGCGCTTTCTAATAGGTTGTTTAATTCCATGATAAATTAAGTTTTAAAATTTTTGTTTTGTTTATATTAAATGATTCCAGCTAATTTTTGCATTCTCTTAACCGCATCAGATACTTCTGAGATTACTTCTGGTTTAGTAGCAGTAGTCCCGGTAGCTTTAGAAGCCATACCTAATTTGCTTTCGTTAACTTTCTTTGTAGCTTTTTTAGTTACTACACTTTCAGAAACAGTTTCGAATACTAATTTTACTTCTTTTACTGTTTCAGCTTTATCGAAAGCAGCGATGATGTTAACTTTTTGAGACTCGCTAAGGTTATTAGCTTTGAATACTTTGTTAACATACATTAATTTTGCGTTAAGAAGGTTAACTTCTTGAAGTTGGTTTTGTAAAGTCTCGATAGTATTTAAAGCTTCGTTTAAATCAGAATTATCTTTATCTTCTCTCATAGAAGAACCAGCATGCTTATTTGCTAACTCTTCTGGTGATAAAGCTTCATCGTCTCCATCTTGATCTCCTTCAACTTCTTCTTTTACTTCTTCTTCTACTTCCTCGTTAGTAGCTGACTCTAACTCGGCTAATAATTCATCTAGATCGATTTCGTCGTCTGCATCTGCTTCCATGTCGTCCATTGCTGGTTCCATTTCTGCTCCTGCATCCATATCCATACCGTCTAGTTCTTCCTCTCCACCGTCGCCCATTTCTTGTGCGATGATGTCTCGGATAAGGTCCTTTAAGTCATCGACTTCCATGTCTTTAACTTCTACTTCTTCTTCGTCGCTTTCTGCTTCGTCCTCTGATTCTTCAGAGTCATCCTCAGCTTCTTCTTCAGCTTCTACTTCGTCTTCTACTTCAGCAACATATGCTTCGTCATTTTCTTCTTCAGAATAGTTACCTTCTTCTACCTCTTCTCCAGATAATTCTTTAACTACTTCTTCATCCGTGGAATCTTCCATTTCTTGAAGTTTAGCAGCTAACATATCTTTTAAATGAGGAGTCAAAGACTCTTCTAAAGCTTCCTTAGCGTTAGCAATAGCGGCTTCTCGTATAGACTTAGCTTCAGCAATAGCTTGCTTGAATAAATCTTTGTTTGCCATTTTTAAAAATAATTGTGTGGTTTCTACGATTATTGGAATCGTAATAGAAAAGTTCGTTGTACGTAATACAGTATAGTCTAACTGTATATTCTTATATAAATATATACTGTTTCCGAAAAACTAAGTAATAGTAAAAACTTTTATGAAACTGCTTTAGCAGCGGCACCAACTGCAGAAGCAATCTCGCCTCCTACTACAGCAATGTCTCTACCTTTAAGTGCTGCTTTAACAGCAGAGATAGTAGCAGATGCAACTCCTCCGCCTCTTAGGGCATTTAGAGCTCCGATACCTGCCTTAACACCAAGGCCGGCTAGAATAGCGATAAATAAACCTTTGGCGACTAAATCTCTTTTCTTTTGGTCTCTTACAAAAGGTTTTAAGAATCCTCCTATAGCTTTAACTATGTTAACCTCATTATGATGAGCCCACTTATGAATAGCATCAGCTTTATCAGCAGCTTTATCTAGATTCATTTTACGTAAAGCTATTGCTGCATACTTACCTAATACGTCTAATACTGTGTTAGAAGCTAAAGCCCAAGATAGTATACCTACGGTAGTAATTACCTCATTAACATCTTGTTCCCCTTCTTTACCGAATTCAGTTTCCATGGCTTTAGCTAAGTCAGCTGCCATCTGTTGTTCAGCATTTTCAAGTATAATATCTGCTATTTTCATTATGCTCTTAATATATCGTTAATAATTGAATCAAGACTTTGATACTTATTACCTTTCTTTTTAGCTTCATTTAATGAAATAGGGTTCATAAAGGCTCCATGAGTAGAAGGATTCGATACAAAGTCCCAGCATACTAATTCAAAATCAGACTGTACTTCTAGATTACCTTCGTTCGTCTGTTGAACTGAACCGGTCCCTCTAGAACTAATTCCTATAGTATGTCCTGCTTTGATAATTTCTTTTACAATGTTACCTGCTGGAGTATTAAGTAATTCTACTTTACCCATTAGGTCGTTTCCATTCCACCATAAGTCTTTAACTATATGTGAAGCATTTTTTAAAGATACAACAGGAGATTCTGGGTGATCTAATTCACCGTATGCATTTCCATTCTTAACGAATTCTTGCATATATTTTTTCATTTCTCTTTCTAAGATAGTTTTAGAGTAAACTCTACCATTCTGATTCTTAGCTACTGCTCTTTGCATAACACCTTCAACTTCAAATACACCAGGTCTAGTTTTTGACTCGGTGATTGTCGGTCTAAATGTTGATACTTCTACTAATAGTTGTGCCATGTCTTATTTTTTAGTCTCTCTTAATGCTCCGTTTACTGTAGGGGTATAAACAGTCTGTTTCTCTTCTTCACCTAGCGGTGCTTCACCAGAATTATGTCTTTCTATATCCCTTTGTGAGATAACTCTAACTTTAGGTTGATCTAATCCCTTAGTAAAACCTACCTTAGTAACGGGTCTTAAATCTTTATTGAATGCATTTTCAATTGCAGGTGCTAAAAAGCCTCCTACTTTAAGTCCTTCTTCGTTTCTGATATCACCTAAAGTATTATATACTTTTTGAATCTTAGTTCTTGTTTTATCGTAATAAGCTTCGATATCAGTAACAATATCTTGTAGTTGTATAATAGCGGCTTTCATACCATCAAATCCGCCATACTCATCTGCAAATCTAGCAAGTTCTTGAGTAGCTGCTTCGTTAATAGTTCCTTCTTCTAATACTTTTTGGATAATTGATTTAATGTTTTCTTTTACGATTTTATCTTTACCCATTGCTTTTTTGATTGCTTTGTCTTTTGCTGCCATATAATCGTCTCCGTCTACATCTCCATCTCCGTCATGATCTTTTCCTTTAGCTTCTTCTAAGTTCTCAACCATAAATTGAGTTTCTAGATACTCTAACACATCTTTTTTAGCAAACTCTATCATTCCTGGTTCTGTCATTGGACCCATCTTCCATTCTTCCCAAGCTTTTATTAATAGATTAACGCCTTTATCAAATAAAGGACCCATGCTTTCTACATATCCGCCGGTTTCGTAATCATTTTCAGTTACTACTTTACCTCCTTGAGTTTTCTTTCTTCTACCTTCTCTAATAGATTCTTTATTTAATTTATGTACTCCTGTACCGTCACAGTGGTCGCATCCTGAACCATCACATTCCGGGCAAATAGATTCTGGATCTGGTCCAGCTGCTTCAGCTTTTGGAGCATGCATAATGTCTACACCAAAGTTGTAATGGTCACCTATAGCATAAACTACTTCTTCTGCTTCCTCAGCTTCTGTAGTGTCGTTTTCTGCTGCTCTATCTTCTATTAAAGAAATAAACTCTTGTAATCCTCCTACTCTTTCAGCTACTACTACTTCAGCTTCTTCTAATCCTTTTCTATTTGGATTTACGCCTTCGTTAAAACTAATTAAAGTTTTTTTAATAGCTTTTTTAAACATTCTAATATGATCTAAAGCTTCTGATTTGTCTCCATCTTTAATAGCATCTATTGCCATACCTAAATGACTGTTTTCTGAATGATAGTTAACATCTTCAAAAGAATCATATAGAGCTTGTAGAGTTGTGATAGGAGTGTTAAGTCTAATTTTCATACCGAACTCCAACATACCTTCGTAATCAAAATCTGTAGAGAATTTATCGCCAGGTTTAAAAGATTTTACTACTTTATCTTCCTGACCGTATTTTTGTATATCTTTCATTTGTTGATCAGACATCGCTTCTTCAACTTCACTCTCTTGCATATAATCAGAAGGTGATTCGTAGTTTACAGAAACAAATTCATCAAATTCATCTCCAATTTGATCTAGAGACATTCCTCTAATATCTTGAAAATGGGTTTTAATAAAGTCTTTTATGATATCATTATCTGCACCTTTTTCTTTTTTAAGGTATGAGATAAGATCCATAGTAATTTCTCTAAGTGACTTAGTTGTTTGTTCTGGTACTGAGTCTAGATTATCATAGAAATCGTTTCTTTCATCGTCATCCATCTCATCGTTAGATTTTGCTGTACCGTCGTCATGATATCCTGGAGTACCTTCTTTTAGTTCGGCTTTTTTCATTCCGTTAAAGGTATCTACCTCATTTCCTTTCTTAGGCTCCACCATTTGATCATGCTTGTTGACCTTATTAGACTCGCCTGACATTAGATTAAGGTAGTGTAGAGGGTCTTTTTTAAGGTTTTTCAAAGCTTTATCTTTTGCTTTAGCGTGATCCTCTTCAGAAATTGACTCTTGAGACATTAATCCCATAGCTTCTAATTCAGCATCTATTCCTCTTCTAATAGCTTCATCAGAAATATTATCAAATTCTCTATATTCAGGAGTCCCATCTTTTTCAGATATCATTCCTTTTTGTTTAAGAATCTGTACGGTATCATCAAATCCTAAGAATTGATTGATAAGTTGAGGTTGTGCCATACGGGCATCTCTAACGAATTGTTTCTTAGAGAAAGATTCGTTCAATACCCCTCTATATTTTTCAGTTAACGTTTTCATCTAAATAATCAAACATTTTAGTGTTATAAGGTCTTTTTTTTTGCTTTACTGTTTTGTAACCTAACTTTTCAGCTTGTTTTGTTGCTCTATTCTTTTTATTTCCTTTCGAAAATGCGTAAGGAGTTTGATAACCTGCAACGCCGGCTGTCGAACTTAGTTCCTCTATTACTTCTCTAACCGCTTGTACTAGTTTACTTCTTTTCATAATTTGCGCATCTCGTTTACTAAATCGTAATACTGCATTAAATTAATCAAATGGTTATCAGAGATCTTTTCAGTTTTCTTTAAAGGAGTAATTCCTTTAAGTACTTCCTGTAATTTTATTTTTACTACTTCGTCTTTGACCTTATTTGCTAGTTCTTCAACTTCCTTTCTGATCTTTTCTACTTCTTCATTAACTAGGTTTCTAAGTCTAGTAGTAGAATCGACTGAAGTAATAAATTCTTTTAGTATGTTTTTTTGTTCTGGTAGAAGAGACTTATAGTTTGAATTAAATTTTTCTAATAGTATCTTATACGTTAATAAACGTAAATCCTTATCGTACTTAGAGTATTCTTCTATTAATGTATCTTTTACTGACTCTTTATCAAGTTGACTAGAGGTAAGGTGTTCCAGTACTGTTAACTTATTATTAACTAGAAACTCTGGATTAACTAAAGTTGAGTTATTCTGGGCTTCTAGCAGGCAATATAGAGCAGCTAATGGTTTATAGTCTCTTACTTGAATTGCAAAAAATTCTTCTATATTGTAACTTTCCTTTAAGTCAGAAATTAGCTTGTATTTAGCCTCTTTTAAAGTTTTCTGATTAAATTTTCTTGAAATTTCAGTAATAGTAGATATTACTGTTTCTGCTTTGGCTTCACTTAAGTTGTTATTCTTAAGAATGTAATCATATAATTTTAGCTCTTTTCCAATCACATTATTACCGCCGAAGTATTTTTTTAAAATACCGACTGCGGCTGATTCATTCTTAGAGATAGTATCAGCAGCTATTTGTTTAACTAACAATTCGTAAATTAAACCAGTATTTTTAAACTTTGAATGTTTTATCTTCATAATATACGGTTACTATATATAAATATGGGTTAGTCCTCTAAATCTCGTAATTGAGTTTCATCTAATAGTTTAGATTCAGTTTCTTTTGTTTCTTCAAAAATCATTTTCTTGTTTTCTCCAAAAGAATCTTTAATCTGATGATAGACTGATTGTGCTTTTGTGGTATTGGTTTCCATTACGTTTTCATTATCGGATGGAAATCCTCCATGCATTCCATGCACACCTAATCTATCTCTACCTCCCATCGGATCGTTATTAGTACCGTATACCGACATTTTCTCTTTAGGTCTTCCACCTTCAGGTCCTACTTCATTATAGCCAGAGGGAACATCTCCTACTCCTCCTCCTTTTTCTGTAGCTGTTGCTCTTCTACCGTACATAGAAGCTAAGTCATGAGGTGTACCGTATGATCTTCCTGATTTAGCAGGATCATTACCTTCTGCTTCTATCTGTGCGTGTCTAAAGGCCCTCTTACCGTCTTCTCTAACTAAATCTCTCATTTCGTTATATGTATCTTCGGACATATCGAATATATTTTCATAGATATAATCTGATGAGAATAGTTTAGAGTCTTTCATTTGGTTAGCTAGATCTATTTTCTCTTTTAATAGGGCTACTTTTTCCTGTTCGTATATTACAGAAGGATTAGTAAGCTTTAATTCAAAATTAGTTAGACTCTCTCCAGTAAAGCCTTGAGTATACAAATGTACCAAAGCAATTTTAGTTAACTCTGATTCTAATATTTTCTGTATTCTTTCTACTGTTCTAGCAAATCTAATGTCTTCTGCTGCTAAAGTAGCTTTACCGGTTAGGTCTCCTTCGTATCCAAAATATGCTTTTGGAATCTTAAGAGCAGCAAACATCTTAGCTTGTAGGTATTGAATATCGTTTGTTCCGTCGTAATCTAAACCTTTAGTAGTTTCGATTCTAGTAGAAGCATCTCCACCCCTTACAGGAATATAGAAATCTTCCATCATATTCTGCATATTGAACTTCAAGTTATATTGACCTGTTTTAGGATCAACATAAGGAGTCTTTTTCATAGTGTTGATAGTTTTTTGCATAAACTGATCAACTTCTGCAGGAGGAATAGAACCAACATTAACAAAGAAAGTTCTCTTTTCAGGAGCTCTCATTATACGGTGAATTAACATCGCATCTTCCATTAACGTCAATTGCTTAAATATCTTTCTAGCTGGTTCGATATAAGAACGACCGTAGGGTAAGTAAGCATGATCTGATATTAACCTAAAATGTGCTACTTCGTAATTATCTAAAGTAACTACTTTTGAGTCTCTTTTAGGAATATAGTTAGGATCTTGTGATGCTGCTATACCGTCGGGGTTGATAGAGAATTGAACCTCAGAAGGTTTATCGGGATTAGCACCTTCATGTCTAGATACATTATATACAGTATACGGAAGTACATTGTATACTCCAAACTTTTCAGCTATTTCTAACTTTAAGAAATAATCTCCGTACTTTAACATTCCTCTAACCCATGACCATAGGTTAAACTCTACATTTAATACATCGTAAAATAAATTATAAAGGACTCTCTGTAGGTTTTCATCAGATGATTTTACTGATAGTATTTCACCCATATCGTTTTTAAGAGTAGCTTCGTCAGCTAGAATATCTAATGCTGAAGCTATAATTGGATCTGTATCCATTGCTTCATAGTCAGAATATAACTGTATTCTAAGTGTTTGATAGTTTAGATTTGGATTAAAAATGTTCTGCTTATTGTAAACATGTAATCTAGTAAATCTATCAACTAATGCGTTAGTTTCAAAATTACCTGTAGTTTGAATACGATTAATATCAGCAACCTTAAGTTCGGTACCTCCTATGTTTCGTATAATTACATCCGAAGAGAAAAGTCTCTGTAATCTCCCAAATAATGATTTATCGGCCATTCAATGAATATTTTAATTCAGTATATATTATAAATAGCTACGTTATAATAACCAAGATATATCTTCTTGTCCGTAGCCATTATCAATAATATAAGGATTATTTTGCTGATTACCAACTGATTTCATAACTGCTTTGTTTTTTGCGTTTAAATTTTGAAAAGAGGATAATTGAGCTCTAGCTAAATCCATACCTTGCTGTCTTAACCTTAATGCTGTGTCTCTAACGTATAGAGCTGTTGCACAAGCCATTAATAAGTCATCATTATAGTTTGTTTGTGCTTGTGGTTTACCATTTTTCCATACAAACACTCTCATTTCTCCTAATAATCTTTTAGATTGAATAGTTACGCCTCTTTCTCTAATATATTCTATCATTTTAGCGATTACTAGAGGTCTAGTTCTAACAGACATAGTAAATCCAGGTACTAGTTTATCTCTTTCGTACTTAGACATATAAGATTCTACTGTTTCCATTTGAGAGGTAGAACTATAGTATAAATTGCTATATTGACGTTCAAGTATCTGTTCAATTGTAGCCCAACCTATATTTGCATTCTCAACAACTAAAAGAGCTTGATTAAATTCTGTTGCAATACCAACTAATACATTACCAAAATCTTTAGGAGATATTTTACCTTTGTATTCTCCTACCTGTACACAGTTTTCTATATCAAATATATGAAATGCAGAATAATCGGCAGAGTCTCCTCTTGATACATCAGCTACTACCATATAAGATTTAGTATAATCTACTCCTTCCCATACCCATAGGTTGCTATCTACACCTCTTCTTTCTAATGGTTCTTTAAGGTATGTTTGCTCAAAGAACATCATATCATCAGGTTCGAATACTGTATCACCAGAAGCTAAGAAATCACAATCACACTCTTGACCGGCCATTCTAGGTCCTAAGTCTGAGTCTTGTTGATCTCTCCATGATTGATCCCTTTCTGGATGTACTGTCCAGGGTAGCTTAATAGGTAAAAAGCTATTTTCTCCTGATTCAGCTTTATCCCAAGTTTGATGAAACCAGTTACCAATACCGTTAGGTGTTGATAAAGCCATACATTGTCCACCGGTAGCTAAGGTTTGTTGAGCTGCTGTAAACGTCTCTTGAATGTTATCAATAAAGGCTGCCTCATCGATAAGAAGTAATGATACTGCCTCTGACCTTGCAGCATCGGCGTTAGATGATTTAGCTGTAATTTTAGATCCATTTTTTAACCTTAAAGATAGTTTATTTTTTTCTACTGCAGGCAGCTTTAACCATTTAGGTAACTGGTCATACATAAACATAGTTTTAGAAACTAAGTTACGTGCAGTTGCTTGAGTAGTTGCTAATGCTAAAACGTTTTTATCTTTATGAAATAACATTAACCATAGACTATATGCTGCTGCTAGAGTAGAGATACCTAACTGTCTAGATTTTAAAGTAATTAAGTATTGATTATCTCTAAAAAGATGTAGTACTTTTTCCTGAAAGGGGTATAGATTAAATAAGATACGGCCTCTAGTAGGGTGCTGAATATAACAGTACTTCTTCATGAAGTATGCCGGATCTTTAGCACACTTTATATATTCCTGTGCTATTATTTTTTTTATGTCTTGTGCCATAACTAACTTACTTTAACTCCCGAAGAAGTAATAAATAGAGATTTACCGCTCCAACCACCTGCTGCTCTTGTACGTACAGTAACAGGTATTGTAACATCTTTCGTATCTCCTGAGATTTCTATTTTAAACTTAACTGTGAATGATTGTGAATCACCGTTATAGCTGTTTGAAATACCTTTTATATCGTCACTAGAATCTACTGTGACTATGCTTTTTAATATTTTATCCTCAGATACATCTTTAATCGTTGATCCAGATTCTGTTCCTACTAATAATTTATATGGACAAGGTGTTTCTCCTTTTACTACTGTACCGTATGTGTAAGCTGCGATAGAATTTAAAAAGTATTTTAAAGTCTGAGGATTAGATAACATCTTACTTAATCCTGAGATTATATTATTTCTAAATGGATAGTAAAAGTCTTTACCGTAAAACTCTAAATCATCTTTTTGAAACTCTACTGCTAAATCTGCAAATACATCTCTACTTTTAGTTTCAGAAAAATCTTCTTTTGAAATATCAAAATTATTTATAGCCTCTTTTGCATTAGTACCAGAAACAGTAGATGCTGCTTTATTCCAAGAACCATCTATAAGTTTCTTTATTTCCTCTGAGATACTACCTTCTAATTTATCGAAAAAAGCTACTATATTAGTATTAAACTTAGGAGTTTTATCTTCTTTTTCAGCTATCTTATTTGAATAGCCTATAAAATCTCCATTGTTTAACTCTATAATAATATCAGAAGGATTTTTAGAATTTATATTTGCAGGCTTACCTCTAGGAGTCCAATATAAATTTTTTATACTTACTCCTTTTAAATCACTTTTCAATGCTACTGCATTATTATAACCTATCTTTATATCTCTTTCAGGAGTTTCATCTTTTTCTATCAACTCTATTAGTTGAGAATAAGTTACTTCATCTCCTTCTCCTGTAAGAACTCCTGTTCCTCCTTGCTTATCTACTATATCTTCAACACTGTTAAATTGAGGGTGTTTTAAAAAATATAGAGATAAAAATTCATTAACGTTAGAAGATGCTGTAGTGTCTTTTCTTGTTTTCTGTCCGTAGTGAGATATAACTTTTGATTTAGGTATCACTATAAATTCCCCTATGGAGTTTTCTAAATCTTTAAATAATTCGAATTTAGCTGAGCCTCTTAATGAAAGTATAGGTTCTTTTGTTACATCTGCAACTGCTTTGTAAATAAGGTCTGTAAATTTAATATCTTTATTATTAAGTAACTCTCTAACTTTATTATCCAAATCAGGATCTATATTATAAAAAGGATTAAATATACCTCTACTTTGATATTTAGGAGATACAGTAAGTTCATTTAACTTAAAGTCAAACATAGATTCAAATAAATCCATATCCTCTTGACTGTTAATGTCAGGATATCCTTTTTTGGTTCTATATGACCATTCGAGTATAGCTTTGTCTATAAGGTTCATTTAATATCTTCCTTCTAAATCTTCTTCGTCCATTTCATTACCTTTCAAGTCGATAGCATATCCATACCCTTCTTTAGGTCCGTCTCCGTCTCCATAATCGCTATAAACTCCTCCGGTAATGAAGTATCCATTAGGGTACTTTTCTATAGATTCTATTCTACCATCGTCGTTTGGATCATCATCGCCTATTTCGTATGTTTTGCCGCCTAATGTTAATTTTTTTAACCTTTTAGGTTTAAATGAAGGTTTAGTATCTTTTGGTTTGTTTTTATCGTATTCTGCGAATTGTCTATCTTGAATAGCATCGAGCTCTGGGTGAGATTGGATACCGCTTTTTCCTATTTCAACAGATCGTATTTTATCTTCATGCCCTGGGTTATCGTTGTACTTAATAGATGCTTCTAGTCCTAATTCTTTAGCTTTTGCAACTAACTCCTCAGCATTTTTTAATAGTTCTTCAGGAGTATGTCCAACTACAGTCATACCTTCATTTACAGATCTACTGTTAGAAGTAAGTTTATTCTCTACTAAGAATTTTCTTAAATTAAAATTACTTATTTCATTTATAGGTTGATCATCATCTAGGTAAGCTCTTCTTAATTGAGTTTGCATAGACTCTCTTTCATCACTGTCATACTGGAATGAATTTGGGATTAAAGAATCTAAATCGTATGCATTTTCTACTTTTCCAAATTGTTTAACAAAGATTTCTAAGTCTTCTTGTGTATCAGTATCACCATATGGTTTAAGGTAAACATCTACAAATTTATCAAAAGCTTCTCTTTGACCTTTATCTAATCCACTTAAATCAACACCAGATAAATCATATTTTTGTCTTGGAGCAGATGGTTTACTGTCTCCAGTCATTTCATCGTTGTAATAATCAACTGCCATATCTACGATATCGCTAGAAGGTACATCTTCTTCTCTTTGATCATAGTAGTATTCTACAGAACTATCTATAATAGCTTGTAGAACTTTATCTGAAATGTTTGGTAATTGAGCTTTAATACCTGCTTCTACTTCTGCTTGATAAGCAGCATCATCGATTTCATAGCTATATTCGTCAAAAGAAAAAGTTAATTCTTCTTTTAATATTTTACTACTAGCAGTAAGTTTATTCTCTGTTAAGAATTTTCTTAAATTAAAATTATTTTTCATGTTTATTATTACTATTATAAGTATTATGCTTCTGGTTCTTCTCCTGGTTCTTCAAAGTCAATTGGCTCTCCGCCTAAATCAGCTCCACCTTCTTCTTCACCTCCGGCGTCTGCTGTATCATCTCCTCCTAATGCGTCTATACCTGCATCACCTCCGCCACCGGCATCAGTTCCAGGGAAATCTCCGCCTCCGCCACTGGAAGAACTTCCAGAGTCTACATCAGCTGCTTCTCCTTCTCCGGCTCCAGTCATAGGTCCTTCTTTATATAGAATAGCTAATTTATCTAAAGCCTGTTGATAATCATTTATTTTATCAATATAGAATCTTTTACCCATTATCTGAGCTTCAAATCCAGTACCGGTCCATTTTAAGATGTAATCTTGACCGTTCTTTAGATTAATTCTAAACTCAGTAGGTCTTGGTGAAATCCAGTCTATTTTATCGACAAACTCTTTAAAATCTTCTGTTTGTAATTTAATGATAGCTGCCTTTAGAGTAGGAAACTTAGATAAGATTTGATCTGTAACGTCTTCTAATACTGTTTCTTTAGGAGCTTTTTTATCACCAGGTTCTTCTGGTGTTGGTTCTTCATCCTCTATTTCATCTAATAAACTTTCAGCTAAGCGTTTTTTACCTTCTTGAAAATATTCATCTTCTTCTTCATCATAATCATCATAATCATCATAATCATCTTCTTCTTCATCTTGATACTCAGATTCGTAATCAAACATATCTTCTGTATTCTTAGAATATTCACTTTCGTCTTTCCTTTCTATATACTCTAAAGCTAT
>Ga0209138_1001047_pt1 | contig 24817 bp, 24 predicted proteins | sample SaaInl3SG_22_DNA_FD_184645 | JGI IMG/M metagenome (GOLD analysis project Ga0209138, IMG submission 184645) | Marine microbial communities from expanding oxygen minimum zones in the Saanich Inlet - ESP_153SG_22_DNA (SPAdes) (version 2) | ecosystem: Environmental > Aquatic > Marine > Intertidal...
CTGTCATTCCTGTCACACACCCATTTAAAAAGATCACAAATACTATCACTCGTATTTAGGCACCGGCTTTGCCTAAACACGTTTATGAGCATTTTAGTGACTTATTGAATTGCACTTAAATGGCAACTGATAGTGGTTAACAAGATCAGACACTGATCTGTGTAATTGTCTATGTATATATACGTGTGGCAGGGGGGTGGATCATGCCCCGGGGTTACATGTGAGTGATTATGTTTGGGTAGACCACAGGGTAGACCAAAACAGTGCATTGACCTGTGCAATTAAAAGTGGGATTCTATGCATAGCTTCAGTTACATGCTGGACTGGTGCCTATGTGAGGATACATACTCCGCCCCCGGGCACCATTTTTTTCCTTATAAAACACCGGATTTTGTCAGTATTCACCGCAATGTGATGCCTGCCGACTCTCCTGATTCATGCCATTTTGTCAAAGTCTGGGTGACTGAGTTGTGACCGACGCATTACCAAAGTTGATCGTGTGGGTCCCATGTTCAGGCAAAAGACACCCCGACGGGGAAAATAATCACTGATTCCACAAAAGAGGACTAAAGGGTCGGGCTGATGTTTATCATTCGGTTGAATCATGGTGCTTTGAGTCACGGTGCTTTGAGCCAAGGTGCTTTGCGTTGGAGCCGGTCAAACAAATTCTGTTTACTCTTGAAAAAATTAATGAAACCCTAGGCCGCCTGTAACAGTGACGTATTTATTTTTGAAAGAGAGCAGTATGAAAAATTTGTTAAAGACTGGGCTTGTCACCTTCTCAACATTATTGGGGGCATCTTTTATTAGCACCTCTGTTTTAAGCATCAGTGCTTTTGCACAAACCTTCCAGACTGCTCAAGAGGCGTTTGATGCCAAAGCGTGGAAGAAAGCTGCAAAGCTAGCGCGAAGTGAGGCATTAGACGGTAATGCAAATTCACAAGGATTGCTTGCCCAACTTTATCATTTTGGACAGGGCGTTCCCAAAGATGGTTCACTTGCGGTCATGTGGTACACGATGAGCATGGCCAACGGCAATATGTCGATTGAGGGCCTGAGCAATGGTGCTACATTTCATTTTAATGAGGCAGAATTAGTTGAAATCAGAAATCGGGCCACAGCCTGTTTAAAAAGCAATTATACAAACTGCGATTGATTTTTGACCCTTGGTAAGGTCAATGATTTCAAAGATGAGTGCATGTTCAGTTGAAAGGCAAAAAAGGCCCATCGGTGTGAATGAATGGGCCTTGCGCTCGTCTTTGCTTTGCATGGCCTTGCGAAGCGTTCTAATGCCAACGCAGCACATTAGGACGCGTGGCTAAAAGCAAGTAATGATAATCAGCCTAAGCTTGGCGTCTTCGCAAAAAACTCAAGGCTTAAAGACGCGCAATGGATAGCTAATACGACCAAAGGCAGCAATGACTTCATTTACGGTTCTCATCTAATCTACCGCGACGACCAGACTATAAACCCGGTAGCTGCAAGGTGGCTTGTGGGTTAGGATTGTCGCTTAGTTTCCATTTGTAGCTCAATGAGGTGAAACCGTGATGCGTGAAAAAGCAAAACCAACCGTTCAAATTGATGATGACAAGGTGAAAGTGACCCGATGGGACTTTTCACCAGGGGCGGAAACAGGATGGCATAGGCATGAGATGGATTATGTCGTCGTGCCTTTAACTGATGGCGTTCTGACGGCAGAAATGAAGGATGGCTCTATTGTTGAGAACAAATTGACCGTGGGCGCAAGCTACATACGTCCAGTGGGTGTTGAGCATAATATCATTAACAGCAACGATGGGCCGTATAGTTTCATTGAAGTTGAATTGAAGTAGTTCAAAAGAAATCAACTAGCTCATCAAAAACATCATCTGGTCTGCTGTTGCTAAAATTTGCACCGTTTCTTTTTTGGTTTTTTAATTCCAAAATTACCCCGTGGCTGTTGTCCTTAGGCACCATTTTTCTCTCAAGAAAATCCAAGTACTTGCCTAAATCAAAGCTTCTGTCGCCTGTTGCTATTGGAACTGTGTCTATAATCCGCAGTGGCGCTTTGCCATTGCAGAAACCGAATCCCTGTCTTTTTTGTGGCAATATCCTGCGACCAAAGCCTCCTGATCAGGGGAATTTTTAGCGCGCTTTTCGATCAGCAGCTCGCTGGGCTTCGGCGAGTGCATCGGCTTGGTTAGAATATTTATAAGGGCCAACGTGATAGACATCCGTTGAAACGCGCATAATGCCATGTTTTTTCAGTGACGTATCGCTCATATTCTTTTTCTCATTAATCATTTTTTTCCGTTTCTTGCGTTGATTATGCATCGTAAAGTTTTGGATAATTTTTTATTCAGCTAATTTGCCAATTAGCGTGCATTTATATTTTTGGTCGTCATTAAAAGACATTTCCCAAACTTGATTTTGGTAGATGAAAACCTCTCCTTTCCCTGTTGAAAGTCTGGTGCCTTTCGAAAGCGCATACAGGCACTCGTTCAAGGAAACATAGTTATCATCTGGTTTGCTCAGCTCGAATTGCTTTGCTTGCGCGTTCGTGAAAAGCGATATTGATATGGTTAAAAATATTAAGGTGGTTTTCATTTTATTTACTTTTCTGTGAGCCAAGTTGAATTGATCCTGCATTTGAAATTCGGTTTGCTGTTGCCCTTGGACATTTCATGTTTCTTCATTTGTTGATATCAAAGGGCAAAAGTCACTTTGTTAGCTGGCGTTTTAGGAAAGATCGGTTTCAATTGAGGTATTGAAAACTAGCGACCTGAAAATCTTCCAGCACAAAAGGCTGCTTGGGTAAGCTTGATTGGGGCTAAATTAACGCAAAAGCTCTATAGTTTGCTTGGGTTGGTTTCACCGCGAAGCAAATGGCTGCAAATCCTGCAATGCTCGATCGTTATTTTGTGCGCTTGGATGCGTACCGAACGACCAAGATAGAACCATGAGCCTTTTGAAAAATTAAAGCAAGGTTTTTGGCGAAGCGGCAAAAACAACCGCCATAATGTTTAACTATTTTTTGGCGCTGTGAAATTTCGGTGGGGACTGAAGGGTGCCCCGGAAGTGGAATATCTGTCTTTTTGTGGCGAAATCTCTTGATCAAAGGCGGTTAGACAGATGCATTTCTAACGAGCTTTCCAACAAGGCGGCGGGTCAAGGGGGCAACAATCAAAATGGTTGGAAAAGCAACAACCCAGCTTTTCAGCCAAGCGGTCATCCAAAGACCGAAAAATCCGTCAATCAGCCCCGTTGTGTTAAACACCGAAACACCTGAAACAACGCATGACATGAATATTGATAGGAAAAAGCTAAAAATTAGCTGTGTATATTTGGCTGGAATCATGATGGCCTTCTAACTTTCTGAATTGCTCAGCTTCCTGACTAAACGTTGAACACCCATCCAAAATAAAATGGAACTCCCAGCATAGATGCCGCGCTCTTGAAGAGAGAAGTCATTCGATAGAATCAAATATAAACAAACAACCACTATGAGGCTGTTATTTAATCCTATTAATAAACTGGGGACGACCTGTTTCATGATTGTTACTCATCATATTGCTTGAACTGGCAGGCCTTGGCTTGAATAGCCAAGCCGAAACAGCATGACATTATAGTGACCGTAAAAGCAACTTGTTCACCTTTTACCATGCCCGTTTGGTGTCTTAACCGGATACAGCTAGCATGCGGCCAAACTTGTTCGCGATGGTCATTGTTGATTTGATGTTTGGCGTCCGTTTGTTTAGGCTTTGACATTCACGCCAAAAATAATGATGCAAGCCTATCAAATGAGCAAACATATACCAAAGGTTGCCTTACTCGGTCTCATACTCGAGTCAAATCGGTTTGCGCGGCCAGCTTCTTTAGAAGATTTCCAACGCCTCACGGTAAAACGTGGCAAGGCATTGATTGATGATGCAAGATCGACAACACCCTCAATAGCCATCGAGTTTTCTGCCTTTGTAAAAGCAATGGACGCAACTGGTGATTGGAAGCCTGAGCCGATCATTTTGATGGCTTCACGCCCCCTTGGCGTGGTGCAAAAAGAGGTTTTTGAAAGCTATTGTGCCGAAGCCATTACGCAATTAGACGAGAGTTATGATGCGGTTTATCTTTGTCATCATGGCGCCATGGTAGCAGAGCATTTACACGACCCCGACGGCGTCATTGCCGAAAAGATCCGATCTGCAGTCGGGCCGAAAACGCCAATCATTATGACGCTCGACCTCCATGCAAATATCTCTGACAGGATGTGTCATTCGGTTGATCTCATTTGCGGATACAGAACAAACCCTCACGTTGATCAATATGACCGAGGGCAAGAGGCTGCATTCGGACTTCGCCAAATTCTTGATGGTCTGGCGACGCCCAAAATTGCGCATATAAAGTTACCACTTGCGCCATCGTCTATAACGCTGCTTACCGCCAATGGGCCATTGGGACGTGCGATCGATTTTGGACAGCGACGCCTGGCCGAATTTGGTGGCAGGATATTGAATATTTCCATTTTTGGAAATTTCATTTTTTCAGATGTTCCGGAAAATGGTGTATCAATTGTTGTCACCGCACGAGATGATGTAGAGATTGCAACAAGGCTAGCCAATCAAATTGCCAAATTTATCTGGGAAACCCGAGATGATTTTGTGAAGTCGTTAACACCGTTTGATAAAGCCATTGAAATCGCATTAGATACAAGCCGTAAGCCAGTGATTTTCTCTGACTCGGGTGACAATCCGGGTGGTGGTGGTAGCGGCCGAACGACGGGGCTGTTATCAGCGTTGCTGGCATCGGATGCTCGCAATATTCTTTACGGCTCATTCTTTGATTCCGCACTTGCACGCGACGCGCATAGAAGGGGGATAGGCGCAACCTTTCCGGCGGTTTTCAACCGTGAAGGAAACGATGCCCCCTGGGAACAATGGGATGCGCGGCTTGCCGTTGATGCAAAGGTGATCGGCTTACATCATGGCGATGTTATTGGCAGATTGGGAATGATGGCGGGCCGGAAACTGTCGCTGGGATTATGCGCCTTGCTTGAAATAGCCGGTGTAAGGGTCGTTGTGATTTCCGAACGGTCGCAGACCGCCGATCCGGTTTTTTTCGAGATGTTCGATCAGGACATCGCCGCCGCCCATACGATCATCGTAAAATCCCGAGGGCATTTCAGGGCGGGTTTTGAACCTTGGTTTGATGGTTCAAACATATATGAAATCGATACGGTTGGTTTGACGTCACCGGTGCTTTCAAGATGGGATTTTAATAATGTCCCACACCCGTCTTTTCCGTTTCAGCCAAAAGCTGAGTGGAGCATGCGTCTTTGAGACAGGTGAAGGCTTAAAGCGTTTTGGCAAGGATGCTCTCGACAAGGGTCTGGATGCGGAAAGCCTCTTCCATTGTTGCAAGCCTGTTCGGTTTTGCCGCTAGGTGAAGCGAAAGATCATCAAGCTGCGCTTTCAGGCTTATTGCCCGCGGGTCTTGCGGTGGTTCGCGCAAGGCGATGAAATCACCACCATCACTAATCGCATCTTTGTGAAAATCAGTGACACGGCGGCTGGTTTTCGTCCCTTTTACGGTAAATTCCTGCCGGTCAGGCTGAGCACCGCCAATGGTTGCCAGAATAGAAACTTGCTGTCCTGTTCCCGATGTTAACCGCGCCAGAACCGCGGTTTCGCATAAAGACGGATCATCGGGATATGTCGTATGCGCTGATGCAAGCGATAGTGGCCCCAGAACGCGTTCGGTGAAAAACAGAAAGTGGGAAATCACCTCGCGGGTCATGCCGCCTTCGGCACGAAACCGCAGCCAATCAGCATCCTTTTGCCATTGGCGCGGCCAATCGGGATAGGTCACGACAATATCAACCCCAAGCACGGTACCCATGTCTCCGCGTTCCTGTGCCACCAATAAATCGGTCAAGGCGGCCCCTGATGCTTGCGTGAAATTCACTGCGACAGGAACATCATAAGCTTGCAATTGGGCCATAAGCCTTGCGCTATCGTTAAGATCAATGCCGAACGGCTTTTCCAGAAACAGGGCTTTGCCCGCTTTTGCCGCCGCAAGCGCATAGGGTTCCCGAACCGCCGGTGGGCAGGCAAGATAAACCAGATCAGCCTTGCCGATGGCGTCGCTTGCACTATCCATAATTTTTGATTGCGGGTCCAATAGGGTTGCCTGATGGCAAGCAGATTGATCCGGATCCCACAAATAATCCGGTTTGAAATCGCGGTGGAGCCGCATATGGGCAAGCATCCGCTGTCCCATTATGCCCAATCCGATAATTGCTACTTTTGTCGTCATGCTTGCGGCCTTTATCTAAGATGTCTTCGAACTGCTTGCGGCGCTCTTTGTGATATTTCTACAGGCTAGCACTACCGTGAATTGATGACTATCCTTCTGCAGCAACCAAAGCTATCTGGGATGCCTTTCGTGTCAGGTCGCAATCGGATTGTCTAGAAATTGTCGCCACGACATAGCGTTCTGAATAAAACGTCTTTGAGCGCCATTTCATCCTTTACGTCAGATCCTGTGAAGATCGAAAAGGCGTCAACGCCCTGATGAAAAAACAGCTCAAATCCGGAAATAAACTGAATCCCGCGGGCTTCTATCATTTGTTTGAAAGGTGTTTCAACCGGCTGATATACGGCATCAAAGGCCCAGTCGAAATCTGGTGGGATTAGCGTCTCAGGAAGCGGCAGCCCGCCATAACCATGCATGCCGGCCGGACTGCAATTGACCAAGGCGTCAAATGCTTGCAGCTCGTCTAAATCGGCCACCATCGCAAGGCCGGGCATAAATTGATTGATCGCTTTTGCAAATCTTGCCGCTTTTTGCTGATCCGTGTCGAGAATAGTCAGCGCGCTAGCACCAAGTTGTGTTAGCGCAAACCCGATTGACCGGCCAACACCGCCAGCACCGATTAATAATACATGGCCCGCCATTTGATCGCCACGCGCGGTGCGATAGCTTTTCAAAAATCCAGTAAAATCGGTGTTTGCGCCGGTAAGGCCATCGGGTTCAAAACAAACCGTATTTATCGACCCCAATTGACATGAAAGATCGTTCAATCATCTAAATAGATGCAAAGCCAGACGTGCAAGATGTCTATAATGGCGTTTAAAGGCGGCTTTTTTGGAATTGGGTGAGATAGTCTTCTGCGCGTTTAACATCATAAAATTCGGACGCCTTATTTGCATGTAACGCGTTTAGGGCCTTGGCTGCCCAGACCACATTATTCTCCAGCGCTAAAAGCAAATAATATTTTGCCTTTGTATCATTTTTTTCGACGTCATCACCCAAAAGATAAGCCACGCCAAGGGCAAAATAACCTGCCGGATATGCGCGGGACGCCGATTTGTGAAATGATGATATCGCGCCGGCGGAGTCACCATTGCGCAATTGTCCACGGCCAAGCTGCAAATAATACCGCGCTTGGTCTTGCGATTTTGCAGCTGACGCAATGGCGGCGTGGCAGGCCATGATCAACCGCATAGCCTGAATATCTTCAAATCTAACGGGTTCAGACTGCCGTAACGGATCTGCCGCCAATGCTCCCAAAGAATCACAGCTTGGTGCTGGTTGGTCTAAAGCGTCGCTTTTGCTTGGTTCAGCAAAAATCAGCAAGCTGGCAATCAGGATGACAAGCCGCATTTTTCAAGCCTTCAGGAATTGCATCGGCGATTGATGCTATATTAGCGTTGTGTCAGTTTAAATGCCGCTCATGCCAAGTCAACCGGCGCGTTTACTGGTAAACTTGCGCCATCCCAGCCTGGCCATTGTGTTTTGCTATTTCGTGATGGCCAATTGAAATTGGCGGGCATATGCCCATTTAACTAGTAGGAACAACCAAAGGGTATGATTATGACGGCTCAAAAAATTTTCAGCATTGGCGCAATAATTATGGTGACTTTGCTTGGTACCCACGCATTTGCTGCGGGAAGTGATGATTATGCGCCAAATGCGGTCAAGCCAGCGGCCTATAATCAAGCGCTGGATTTGATTAAGGATAAAAATTACGATCAAGCGATTCTTAAGCTCAAGGAAGTTGAAGCCGTGGCCAAAAAGGATGCGGATGTTCAAAATTTGCTGGGTTTTGTACATCGGAAATCGGGCAAGCTGGACGAAGCGGCAGAATATTATAAATCTGCTTTGGCCCTCGATCCAAAGCATAAGGGGGCTTTGGAATATCAAGGCGAGTTGTTTTTGCTGCTTGGTGACAAGGCTGGTGCCGAAAAGAACCTGCAAAAACTGGATAAGATTTGCTGGCTTGGCTGCAGCGAATTGGATGATCTTCGCACGGCGATCAGAAATTATAAGCCATAAGCGGTTCGATTTTGCGCTTGCCTGATTTTGTGGCAGGGTCGTTGTTACAACGCTTATTTGTTTCTGCCAATTGATGATTGAGATGATAAGGAAGATCAATTTGCCCATAAACCCGTTACCGCAAAACCGACTTGGTAAGGTGATTATCGTCATTTCGGTTATTTTCGTGTTGCTGTTTGCATCAGCTGTGTTGATGCATTGGCTTGACAGTCCTGAAAGCCTGAACCCGGTATTTGGTTAGCCTGTTTTGCCCTGTTCGACAGATGGCCATTTGGCTTTGTCTTTTTTAAAATTTGCCATCATGGCCACCCGATATAAGGATTCATCAATTGCAGCTTTCAATTCTCATTCATGCCGCCAATATTGGGTTTATGGTCATGTTTTCGGCCGTTGTTGCGCCGACAGTGTTCACGGTTCTATCGCAAAAAGCGGCTGGCGCTTATCTTAGAAAACTATTTCCAAGAATGTTTATGTTTGGATTTATAACCTCAAGCTGTGCAGCGCTTGCCGCACTCCTTGATAGCCATTCATTGACTGCCATCATATCGGTTTTGGTTGCCTTGGGTTTCTTGGGCAATGCTTTTATCCTAACACCGCAGATCAACAAATATCGCGACGCGCTTCTTGCTGGTGATGCCGCTGCAAAAACAATGTTTGGCCGGCTGCATTTACTATCTGTTGCCGTGTTTCTTGGGCAATTGCTTGCAAGTGGTTACATCGTCATTGCTGCCTATTTATCAAGCTAGCAATCAATCATCATTGATCATTCATCTCTAGGCAAAATCGCGTTTCTTGCCTTTGCAGCAAATGTCACCGGCGTTTGCTTGGAACGCGCGAGTTGAAATCGGCTGGCCGCTTTTTGATCCAATTGATAAATTTGGCAATTCTTGGATGCTGCCGCAGGGTGTCAATGGAGTTATAGCCTCTTGCCAATTCTGCTTCGGTCAAAGTCGCGTGTATTTCTTTATGACAGATATGGTGCAAAAGAACCGTCTCACCGGTCTTTCCGCCTTTTAGCTTTGGTATCAAATGATGTTTCGATTGCGCAACATAGGCAGGAATCGGCCGAAGACAAAGCGGGCAAATTGGGTCATTTATGTCGTCCAAATTCGTCTCCCGAAATGCCGTTTGTCTTTACGCTTGCCAGAAGAATTTACTCCGAGGCTGGCGCAAATTGCGATGCTTCCAAACTATCATAGCCTTGATGGCTTATATGCTTCAATGAAACCGAAGCGATAAATGGTGCCAGCGGATAAAGGCCGATGACAAAAAAACTGTCCCGATGATTATTTTAAGTCAGTTCAGGCGTGCATGTGCTATGTAACGCACATGAAAACACAAACAAAAAATCAAAATGGTGGATGGGCAGGCAAAGAGCAGCGCAAGCAGCAAGCCGGCTATCTGAACAAGATCGCAAAGCAAAATAAGGGCAAGAATCTTTTGGCGTCCGAAAAGGCCGATGAGGCAGCGAAAAACCAACCCAACTCAAAATAGAACCGGTCACCGCGTCAGCTGTGATCTTACGCAAGCGCCGCATAGATAATCGGATGTTTTGTCGTCATAGGTCACATGCACCCCGCGCAATGGTGGCAGATAGGGTGGCTTGATATTACGAATACAGCGATCGCAGCCCTGATTTTCATAAATGAAAAATTGGCGTTTCAGATAAATCCATGCGGATCCACTGACCAGATTTGGCGTAACATTCGGTGACAAAGGTTCTCACTCAATTTCTATTGCTTTGGTTGCCGCCAGAAATGTGATCAATGCCAATAGTTTGACCAGGGTATTTTGATCAGGGCATTTTGACCATAGCATTTTGGCTATATCATTATGGCGATGGCGTTTTATTTTGCCAGTGCAATGACGTTGCCTTGGCTTGTCATTTATGTGTTATTGATAGGCTGTGGCCTGTGGCTAGTGTTTTGGATGGTGAAACGAGGTACAAATGAAAATGAAATTTCGCGCCGCGCTTTTAGGGCTGAATTATATTTTGGCAGTGGCGGCAAGCCTGACGATATTGGTTTCAGAGCAACTTTCATTTGGTGAAAAAGCTGTCTATGGCATAAGCGCAATTTTGATTGGCATGGCGATTCGCAATTTTGTGAAAATCCGAATGCCAATCGAAGAATAGGCACCAGCCCTTTTGGGTTAGCACCAATCTTTTTATGTCTGTAATCGCTACAGCCGCCGTGCCAATGCATCATAGGCGCGCGAGCTTAGCAAACGACGAAAAATCATCATTAATGTGGTGGCGGTGGTGACGCGGTATCGCAGTTTTGGCCGTTTTGCCGTTGCCGCATGCATAACCGCCTTGGTGACTGCAACCGGCATCAATTCAAAAGTATCTGGTGGCGGATCAATGGCTGATAAGCGCGGTATGGCAATTTGTTCATACCAAGCTTCGCGGGCGGTTCCCTTCCAGCTTATCCAATGTTTGAATTGCATATAGGCATTTTCCCTGATTCGGGTTCGAATAGGCCCGGGTTCGACAAGGATTAGATGAATATTTGTCCCATGAAGCTCAAGCCGCATCGTGTCGGTCAGCCCCTCCAATGCAAATTTGGTGGCATTATAGGCGCCCCTGAATTTTAAGGGAGCAAAGCCAAGAACCGATGAATTCTGGATAATGCGGCCCTGTTTTTGCTTGTGCATCTGCGCGATCGCAAGCCGTGATAATGTATGCCAGCCAAAGAAATTCGCCTCAAAAATCGCCCGCAAGGCAGCTGTTGGAAGATCTTCAACAAGCGCCGGAATGCCATAGGCGCCATTATTGAATAAGACATCTAAATGCCCATCGGTGAAAGCAAGCGCATCAGCAAAGCCCTTGGTGATGCTTGCTTCATTTTCATAATCAATGCAGATGCTATGCATTTTATGCTGATCGCGCATGATGGCGCAATCTGCTGGCTTGCGACAGCTGGCGATTACCTTCCAGCCGGCATCACGAAAGGCAAGCGCCGCATCGAGACCGATGCCGCTTGAACATCCGGTGATTAAAATTGATTTCATGATAATAGCCCTTTTTAATCGGCGTTATGATTTTATGTAATCAGTCTTGGCGTCTAATTCGGGTCTATGCCTAATTTGCCGGTCATGCCATGTGTTTCAAGCTGCGCCGCGATCCAGCCATTTTCGATTGATTGTGCAATCAGCGCATTGATAAAGGCAATTGATTCCGCTTTGCCCTTGGCAAGGCCAATTGATTGCTTGACCGCGGTAAAGGGAGGATCGATCATCCGAAGGCCGCTATGATTTGCCACTTCTTCAAGAAGTTTTGGTTTCAGGCTAGCCAGAACATCAACCTTTTTTTCCAGAAATAAATCATGCGCCGCCTGAATTGATGACGCCCGAATAATCTGGGCTTTGCTGAAATGATCGGTAAGCCAAAGATCATAGGCGCTTCGTTCGGAAACGGCGATGCGTGTACCGGCTTTATCAACATCATCATTGGTCAAAAAATCATCATCATGCCGCACCAGAAAATTGGCTTCGATCACAACATAGGGATGACTGAAATCCAGTGTTTGGGCGCGTTCAGCCTCAAACGCGATATTGCCGATATCCCAGATATCCTGATTGACCGCATCGGCCAATTTTCCGGGCCGATCAAAGGTAACCAATTTGCAAGGCAGGCCAAGCGTTGCGGCAACCAGATTGGCGATATCGGGCGAAATCCCCTGTGGGCTGCCATCAGCAGCAGTGCCTGATACCAGCAGAAAATTGCTTAAATTAATACCGGCACGCAAAATGCCCGTTGGCGCCAATTGCTGTTTCACCACTTTTGATACAAACATAAAATATCTCCAAAATCAGGCCCAAGGTGGCCTAATGCAGATTGCCAAGCAATAGACCGCTCATCAGCTTGTCAACCGGCGCACGGTCATCGGTCAAAATTGGTAAATGCTGATTGGCGCTTGCCGATGCCAGCTTGGCATTTGGCCAACGCCACCAGCTTCTTTCAAAACCATTTTCGGCATTGATGAAATCATCTTCAAGCGGGGTATTTGCGCCGACAACAATATAGGTTGTTCGCCGTCCTTGCTGTCTTGGGTCAGGCTCGAACCAGACTTCGACCCGGTCAAAGGATCGCTGTAAGGTTTTGACATATGACAGTAAAAACAGGGGGCGTTTGGCATTATCGACAACATTCACAAGATAAACGCCATCATCATGCAGCCGCCGCGCAACAAGATCATTAAATTCTTGTGTAACCAGATGCTCGGGGATCGAGATATCATGAAAGGCATCACCAAAAACAAGATCGAATTTTACATCATCGGCCAGTTTGTTTAATTCATATCGCGCATCGCCATGAATGACTTTGGTGCGTGACCCATCGGGCGAAAACCATAATTTGGCTTTGGCGATATCCGTCACTTGCGGGTCAATTTCGGCAATCGTTAGATCGGCCTTGCCCTGATATTTTGCAATCCAGGCGCGTGGTAGTGAAAATCCGCCGCCGCCAATGAAAAATGTTTGTGGTGGACGGTCGCCAAAACGAAGGCTGATATATTCATCAACAAAATGCACATAAGGCGAATGCAGCCTTTCGGGTTGGTCTTTTTCATTGATGGAATGTACCAGATGATCAAGAGCAATCAGGCGGGTTTTAGCCCCGGCCATGCCGACATCTTGAATCTGGATGCAGAAATAATTGCTTTCGGTAACGCATTGGCTTTTTAGCGCACCAATTTTTTGCGCGCCAGCCATCATCGAAACACCAATGGCGAGCGGGATGATCATCACTTTTGCACCCTGTTTATAGCCAATCAGGAAAAAGATCGATCCAAGGGCAAAATAGATCACAGCCACTAAAATGACGGTATTTCGAGATCCAAGCGTTGAAATCAGAAAATAGCCAGCAAGAAGTGCCCCAAAAATAGCACCCGCTGAACCAAGCGCGTACATTCTGCCAATCACAACGCCTGACTCACCTTGCGGATGGATATCAATCGCCAGTTTCGTGGCAAGGGGTGAAACAATGCCAACAAACAGGCTAGGTAGGAAAAACAGAATGAGGGACGATAGCAAAATGGCCTTGATCACGCTTAGATTGGCCATTTGCACAACGGTCGGGATTAAATCAAGAAGCAGCAAAATAAGAAGGCTTGTCACCGATGATAGGAAAAGTGCATAGCCAATCTTGATGAATTGCGCGCGTTTAACAAAAGGGCCGCGCGTCAAATTACCACCAATCCAATGGCCGACCGATAATCCGGCAAGAACCACGGCAATGATCGACGTCCATGTGTAAAGCGACATCCCGAAGACAGGCGCCAAAAGCCTGCCAGCAACAATTTCAATAATCAGGCCGCAAGCCGAGCTGGCAAGGATGGTGATGGCAAGTAAAATTTGAAATATCATAAAAGCAAAACCTCACCCAAAAATCTTTCCACATAAAACGCTTCAGCTGACGCATCAGGCGCTAATAGTCGCATAAAGGGCGCGTCTAGCAAACACCAGAAAATGCCGGTTCTTTTTCAGATAAGTGACGTGTTTATCTTGCTTTACCCGCAGCGAAATTATGCGATAGTTAACCCAGCTAACCGCTTTGGTGAGCCGGTAAATGACCATTTTATTCGCATTTTAGGGGTTCTTGATGTCTGCATTTGACAAATTAATGGCCATTCGCGGCTTGCCACTTCCCGATAAAGACGAAGTCAGCATCACCGGATCGGATCCTGTGCTGAACACAAATTTCCGACTGGCGGCAACGGCATCGGCGGCGATTGCTGGTATTGGGGTTGCGGTCAATGATCTTTGGGAAATGAAAACGGGTCGCAGGCAGTCAATCGCCATTGATGCCATCGCGGCAACCGCCGCCCTGAAAAGCAAAAATTTCTTTCAGGCTAAAAATGCCGATGGTGTTTTTGAAAATGTCACTGATGCAAGCCATGAGGCAAATCGAGGCTTAACGGGTATCTTTCAGACCAAGGATGGGCGTTGGGTATTGCCGCATTTCGGGCTTGATCATTTGCGCCGCCGCATGCTGGATTTGTTGCAAGCCGACGCAAATACAGATTCGATTGCCAAAGCCGTTGCCAAATGGGATGCGCTGGATCTGGAGAACGCCATTGACGAGGCGCGTGTTTGTGGCGGGATGATCCGCACGAATGAAGAATGGCTAAAAGAACCACATGGCAAAATTCTGGCGGCAAAACCGGTTGTTGAAATTATCAAGATTGGCGATAGCGAACCAGAACCAATGCCAGCAGGCGATCGTCCATTATCAGGGATAAAGGCGCTTGATCTAACGCGCATCCTTGCCGGGCCGATCACTGGTCGCACCCTTGCTGAACATGGGGCCGATGTTTTGATGGTTTCGGCGCCGCATTTGCCGCAGGTTTGGTCTTATGTTGCCGATACAAGCCATGGCAAGCGAAGCTGTTATTTGGATTTGCGTGATCAAAGCGAAAGACAGACACTTCTTGATTTGGTCAAAACTGCCGATGTCTTTTCCCAAGGTTATCGTCCAGATAAAATCAGTCAAATGGGGTTGGGGCCAGACGCATTGGCAGAGATCCGCCCCGGTCTTGTTTATGTGTCAATCAATTGTTACGGCGCCGATGGGCCATTTAGCCATCGCGGTGGATGGGAACAGATTGCACAGATCATGACCGGCATCGCCGCGGAAGGTGTTCAATCTTCATCAGGCTATAAGCCGAAAACACTGCCCGCGGCGGCCAATGACTATATTACGGGTTACCTTGGCGCATATGGAACGCTGCTGGCATTGGCACGGCGCGCGCGCGAGGGCGGCAGCTATCATGTTCGCGTGTCATTATGCCAAACCGGAATGATGATTTATGACCAAGGCAAAGTGAGTGACCTGCCAGCAAATCTGGGCTTGGGGATTAGCGATGTTGATTCGCTTTGCGTTGAATCAGACAGCCATCTCGGCCGGATCAAACATCTGGCGCCCGTATTAAGCCTGTCCGAAACGCGGCCATATTGGGCTTTGCCAACACCAAAAATGGGGTCAAACGGCCCAAGCTGGCTTGGCTAAAAGTGCGATTTCATTGACGCCAAAACCCTATAGCTCGCGAAGGGCATTGAATTGATCAACATAGCCGCTGGCATCAATCTTGACGCCAATCACCGTTGTTTCGTTGCTTTTTAACGCCTGTTCAAGCGCCGCAATCAGGCCAGCTTCATTGTCAACATTGGTACCGTTCGCGCCAAAACCACGCGCCAGATGTTCCCAATCAATGCCGCCAAGATGCACGCCATAAGGGTCGATGCCTTTGATGCTTTGTTTGGTTCTTATCAGCCCAACCTCGCCATCATCAAAGACCAGAATGATAATGGGCAGATTTTCGCGAACCGATGTATGAATATCGGCAACCGCCATCAACAGGCCGCCATCACCGGTAAAGGCAAGAACCGGCTTGTCCCGATGCGCCAAGCGGGCGGCGAGGGCACCCGGGATCGCAAATCCCATTGATCCAAGGCCATTCGAGGTTAGAAACTCACGCGGGCCAAAGCTTTGCCATTTTTGCACCACTAATAGGCGGCTGGCACCCGCATCACAGGTGGCAATCGTGTCACGAGGCATAATCGCACGCGCACAGTCAACAACGCGTTGCGGTGACAAGCCGGTGGCGGGCGTGTCCAAGGCTGTATGAACGCGGTCACGGAATGTCTTGGCCGCGTCAAACCCCCAACCCGACCCTTGCGGCACATTTTCCACAATGGCCGTTAAAAGCGTGTCTAAAGAGCCAATCACTTCTTCATTACAAGCGACCAGCCCATCAAGCGATGGATGATTGGCAAAGGACAGAACCTTTGTCGTATAAGGCCATCCTTTGGGTTGCAATTCGACCGCGTCAAGACCGATGGTAATGATTAGATCGGCCTTGGAAACCAAATCACGCTCAATCAGCCCACCAATGATACAGCCCGCCCGCAGCAGGTGATCTTCGGGCATGGCACCTTTGCATTTTGATGTAGTTAGAACCGGCGCGCCAAGATGTTCGGCAAGCGCAACCATCGCTGGACAGGCATTGTCCCATAGCGTACCAAGCCCAACAAGCAGCACTGGCCGATCCGCCGCCTTGATCATGGTAACGGCATTTTCGATGCCGCGTGGGTCGGGTTTGGGATGGTAATAATTCGGCATCAGCTCGGGCAGATTCTGTGACGTGCCTGATGGTTTTTTTGTTTCGCTTTGTGGCAGATCAAAATGTACTGGCCCCGGCGCATAGGCAGTGGCGATGCGAACGGCGCGGCGTAATTGCTGTTTGATGACCTGCGCGTCAATCGCCGTTGACCATTTCACAATGGGCTGCATGATGGCCTGATGATCAAGCCGTTGGCGGATTCCGATTTCCTGTTCAGGCGATGAATAGCGATCGGTAATCGCAATTAGCGGCGCGCGATCCAAAAAGGCATGGGCAATGCCATTGACCATATTTGTGGCGCCGGGGCCGCGGGTTGATAAACATACCCCCGGACTGCCGGTAATCTCGCCCCATGTTGCCGCCAGCATCGCGCCAGCCACTTCCTGCTTCATCAGAATAAAGCGCATGCCTTGCGCTTTGGCAGCCTCCATCAATTCAACCGACTCGCCACCCGGATGGCCAACGATGAACGGGGTTCCCATCTGCTTGAAAGCGGCGGCCATTTCCTCAACAGTTGTCGTTGTCATGATGGTTATCTACCTTTTGAATTTGTCTTTAAAATCTAATTAAGTGAAGCAAAATTCTTGCAATCTGTCACTTGGCTATTGATGGCAATTGACCGATTGAAAGGGTGGTGGGGTATTTTGGAAAAACACGGCTGAAAAGCAAAAGAGCCACAATTGCGATGATGCAATCATGGCTCTTTTATCGTTGGGCTTCAAGCTGCTTGAATTGCCGCGATTGCGGCCAGCAGGTCTAGGCTTTCTTGTTTCTCGCAATTGTCGAATAGGCTCTAAAGCCCACGACAATTGCACCGATGATTAGAAAGATCGGGGCATAGGAAAATTTGTTCTGATATTCAAAATTAAAGAACACCATAATGCCGCTATCTGAAATGATCATGGACTGCCGGAAGGCTTCTTCCATGCTTGAGGTCAAGACAAAAGCGATGATGAATGCAGCGGCTGAGAAATTCGTCCGCCGCATGCCGTAGCCGATCACGCCAAACAAGATGGCAAAACCCACATCCCAGATTGACGCGCGCGATGAATAGCTGGCCGCAAGTGAAATCATGAAAATCACCGGATACAGATATTGTGTTGGCAAAACCGCAATCGCCTTACCAATCAGTGGCGCAGCAAAATAGCCGATGATGGCATAAGCGCCAATACCAACAAGACCGGCGGCAAACACACCGAAAATAAATTCGCGTGGGCTCATCATTTGGCCAGCGACAAACAAAGGTGGCTCGGTTGCAAAAATTTGTGGGCCAACCTGCAATCCATTGACAAGGAACATGCCAATCAGAACCGCCGCGATTGTCGAACCGGGGATACCCAATGTTAATAGGGGGATCATTGACGGCCCCGAAACGGCATTATTTGCCGATTCAGGTGCGGCAATGCCTTCAACAACACCGGTTCCCCATTCATCTTTGTTCTTTGCTTTTCGCTTTTCCTCGCCATAGGCGACAAAACAGGCAACCGACGATCCCAAGCCCGGCATCATGCCGATCAAAGACCCATAGATTGACGACCTGAACATGATTGGAAGGCAGCGTTTGAATTCTGGCCAGGTAAAATAATGCGCTGATGGATCATCAAGTTTGCTTTTGTCCAGATCGATCATTTTAACCTTTGCCGCTTTTTCGGCCTGAATGATGACTTCTGAAATAACAAAGACGCCGATCAAAAGCGGGACAAGCGCCATGCCTGATTCCAGCTCATCAATCCCCATCGTCATTTTAAACTGGCCGGTAATCGTGTCTTCACCAATCAGCGCAATCGCCGCGCCAAAAAGCGTTGAGATGATTCCCTTGACGATGCTGTCACTCACAACTGAGCCGACAACAAAAAAGGCCATTAGGTAAATGGCAAAATTTTCTGGTGGGCCAAACTGCTTGGTAAAGGCGGCAATGGATACGGCACCAAAAATCAAAATAATTTCACCAAAATAATCGCCAAAGGCTGATGAAATCGTGGCTGTTTTGAGCGCTTTTCCGGCACGCCCAGATTGCGTCATCGGATAGCCATCTTGCATTGTGGCCGCCGATGCTGCGGTTCCGGGCGTATTGAATAAGATGGCAGCGATCGAACCGCCATATCGTCCCGATTTGCCAATCACATAAAGAAAGGCAAGACCAGCCAAGCCACCAATTTCATCATTATAGGCGATCAGGATCGGAAGCATCATTGCAATGGCGGCAGCTGCCGTCAGTCCCGGCAAAGCGCCAAAGATAATGCCAACAAAGGCAGCCAGAAAAACAAACCAAATGGCATAGGGGTCACTGAAAAGAGTGACAAAGCCGCCAAGAATATCGTCGAATACCATCAGGAATTATTCCCCGCTTATCAAATTTGTGTAGGGGCGTACATCAATCAACACACCCTTTGGGTCATTGAGCCGCATAACGCCCATGAATAGCCACTGCATGACAAGTGCCATAACCAGTGCGCCTGTGATCGTTTTCACTTTGTCTCGGACGCCAAAGGCGTAGAGCGTTGACACATAGCCAACAATGATCGCGACAAAATAGCCGAAAAGCCAAAAAGTCAGAACGAACAGAGCGCCGCAACCAACAACAATAATGATCCGTTTCAGATCGCTATCAAGAAACCCATAGCCCTCTTTCATTTCGCCAACTTTGCCGCGAAATGCTCGCCATGCCAAAAAAACGGCACCAAGCAACAGGGTGATGGCAAGTGCCATTGGCATGGTTCTTGGGCCAACAGCCTCGCTTGAGCCGCCAATGGTGGATGCCTGATAGACGAAAAACACGCCGACAAATGCAACAATTGCACTGACGCCATATTCTAGTTTTGTTTTGTAACTTTCCTGTGCCATGAGCACTCCAATCACGTCGCAAGCTTTTGTGAACAGATAATAAAATCAAAAATAAATAGAAAACAGGGACAAGTGATCGAGCACTTGCCCCTGCCTGATGATATGTAGACGTTAGTTAGTTGCTAAGATCTTTTCAACAACTGGGCCCATAGTATTATACATAACGTCCTGCGCGGCCGTCGCTTTGTTTGCATCGACGTAGAAAGCACCAAGATTGTTCTTTTTCATGAAGTTCTTGAAGCCTTTGATCCCTGCAACATGTTTGATTGCAGCGCCGACCTTTGTTTTCACTTCTTCTGAAACACCTTTTGGCGCGAACAGGCAGAACAGACCGGTAAAGTCAGCACCTGCCATGCCCTGTTCACCGAAAGTCGGCAGATCAGGCATTGTTGGGTCACGCTCGGCACCGGCAGTTGCCAATGGACGAATGGTGTCTTCAAAGCCAGCAATCGTGTTGTTGCCACCAAAGACTGATTCAACAGATTGAGACACGATTGCGGCACGCGCTTTAGAACCGCCTTTAAACGGAACCTTTTTGTGCGGAATGCCATAAGTGTCAAAGAAAAGATGACCAATGCCAGAGTGCATGGTTGTGGCGCCAGATGTGCCCCAAGTATGCGTTTTGCCAGATGCTTTTGCATTTGCAACAAACTCGGCTACTGATTTTGCTGGGTTCGAAGTGTGAACCTGAAGCGACGTTACGAGCTGTGACATACAACCAAGATTAACCCAGTCATTTTTCACACTATATGGCTTGTCTTTGCCCTTGGCGAGTTCGCCAACAATAAAGGTACCAATGTTAATCATGTAAAGCGTGTAACCGTCAGCTTTTTCGCCAAGCACTTGCTTTGCGCCTTTTTGTCCAGATGCACCCGGTACGTTTACGATATAGGCAGGCTGTCCAGCCATGGTTTCAGCTTCGTGCAAATATGACGCAAATCCGCGTGAAGTTGTGTCAGTACCACCACCAGCAGAGAATCCTACAACGATTTTTACCGGCTTCTCAGGATAAGCAGCCAACGCTGCACCTGATGCAAGGCTAAACGCCGCTGCAACACTAAGCACAGCCGTTTTATTAAATCCCATTTTTTCCTCCAATTAGGTTTTATGAATTTTTTGATAGACTTGAGCGTCCTGAATTAGTGGCCAGTTCGGCCTTTTCTGTCAATGATATTTTGATATTTTCTGCCAAATTTCTGCCAAATGCGGTAAAATTATAATAGCAAGAGGCAATGTCTTGTGATTAATGTTTTTCACGCAAAATTTTTCTTTTCATAATCTGATTTTAGCAAATCAACCCGCCAATCAACCCGCCGATCAATCCAAGGACATGTGCCATGCAACAGCACCCAAAAACAATGCGCACCGTAGGCGTTCATACCCCTGGTGGACCGGACGCGCTGGAAATCATCAATGTTCCTGTGCCAGTTCCAACCGGGCGTGACCTATTGATCAAAGTGCATGCCGCCGGCGTCAATGGTGCCGATTTGCGCGAACGCGAGGGGAAATATCCAGTGCCGCCCGGCGCGCCCGACATTATGGGGCTTGAGGTTTCGGGCGAAATTGTTGCTGTTGGCGAATTATGTGATCGCTTTCGGCCGGGCGATATGGTTTGTGCGCTATTGATTGGTGGCGGCTATGCTGAATATGCGATTGCGCCAGAGGGTCAATGTATGGCCATTCCCGGCGGAGTGTCGGTGATTGACGCGGCAGGCTTGCCTGAGGTTTTCTGCACGGTCTGGACGAATATGATGGATCGTTGCCAGCTTCAAGCTGGTGAAACTGTGTTGGTTCAGGGCGGCACAAGCGGTATTGGCTTTGCTGCGATCAAGATTGCCAAGGCCTTTGGTGCCAAAGTTTTTGCCACGGCACGAAACGAAACCAAATGTGCAGCAATTCGCCGATTTGGCGCTGACGCTGCAATCAATTATAAAACTGAAGATTTTTTGGAGGTGGCGCGTGACCTGACCGATGGTCGCGGTGTTGATGTTATCATTGATATTATCGGCGGTGATTATTTGCCAAAGGAGGTCAAGCTTCTTGCCCATGGTGGGCGGTTGATGATCATCAATCTTCGTGGTGGAAAAATCGCCGAAATCGATTTTGGCCAGATTCATAGCAAACATCTTACCGTGACAGGCGCGCGCTTGCGGCCACGGTCGATCGCTGAAAAATCGGCAATCTGCCGATCGTTAGAGACGCATGTCTGGCCAAAATTCAAAGACCAGACGATCACACCGGAAACTTATGCAACTTTTTCATTTGCCGAAGCAGCCAAAGCGCATCGCCTGATGGAATCAAGCGATCATATTGGCAAGATTCTTCTTGTGTCATAATCAAAAATCTATCGTGCGTTTGGGAAAAACAGCTGTTTGCCATCGAATGTGAAACTGGCAATGGCGGCTTGGCCTTTTGCCGAAATCAGCCAATCGATAAATATCTGGCCTTCCTTTGATCTGACATTTGGGCATTTTTGCGAATCGACAAGCATGACACCATAGGGGTTGAAAAGGCGTTGATCGCCTTCGACCATGATTTTGAAATCTGCCTTATTCGCATGGGCACCCCATGACGCACGATCACTCAAAGCATAGGCACCCATGCCAACAGCGGCATTCAAGGTCGCCCCCATGCCCGAACCGGTTTCACGGTACCAGTCACCCGAACTTGCTGCCTGATCAATCTTCGCCATTGCCCATAAGGATTTTTCTTTGCTATGCGTTCCCGAATCATCCCCGCGTGATGCGAATTTTGATTTCGAATTGGCAATTTTCACCATCGCCGCAGTGACATCCGTGCCGCCAGCGATGCCGGCTGGGTCACCCGCCGGCCCAATCACCACAAAATCATTATACATGACATCATAACGCTGCTTGGCATAGCCAGCGGCAACGAACTGGTCTTCGCGTTTCCGGCTATGCACCAGAAGGACATCGCCATCACAATTCATCGCATTCTTGATCGCTGCACCGGTTCCAACCGCAACCACATTCACCGTGATTCCGGTATCGGCTTTGACCATTGGCAGGATATAATCATAAAGACCGGCGTTTTTTGTTGATGTTGTTGATTGAACAAGAACCGCATTATCGGCGATTGCGGCGGTGGCAAGGCAGGCGGCGCCAGCAGCAAACAGAATCGCAAATTTCATAAGGGCTCCTTTGGCAGATGCCGTCTATCGGGTGCTATAAAACCAGCTTGCCAGCCAGATAGGCTTTGGCGGCGGCTGATTTTGGTTTTTGAAAGAAAGATTTGGCGGGGCTATGTTCGGCCAATTTGCCGTGATGCAGAAACAGAACATCATCGGCAAGCCGCTTGGCCTGTCCGATATCATGCGTCACAAGAATAATTTTCATGCCTTGTTTGCTAACCGATTGCAGATTGGTTTCAATCGTTTCAATCGATGCTGGATCAAGATTTGAGGTTGCTTCGTCCAGAAACAGGATTGCCGGATTGATGATCAATGCCCGCGCCAAGGCAAGCCGTTGCTTTTCGCCGCCAGATAAAAGCCGCGCCGGATGCTGGGCAAGATGATCAAGCTGTAATTGCGCCAGATAATCCATTGATATTTTCGGGTCATCAATGCCGCGTTGGCGCGCCACAAACAGCAGATTTGCCAAAACCGTCCGGCGCAAGATGGTCGGGGTTTGAAAGACCAATGATTGCTGTTGCCTGATCAAAGGATCAAGCGGCATATCAGCATAGAGGATTTGCCCCATATCAGGCTTTGCCAGCCCGTGAAGACAGCGCATGAAAAGGCTTTTTCCAGCGCCATTCGGCCCCATAATGACGCTCATTCCGTCCGATTTGATGATACAAGACAAATCATCAATCAACATACGCGCATTTAGCGTCAGGGTAATATTCTGGACGGTGATTGGCATCAGGACGCGCTGCGCCATTGCGGTTTGATTAGACATAGGCACGCCGCCGTGCCGATGCTTTTAACCATTGCACCAGAAAATTCACCGCAAGCGAAATCGCCAATAGAATAAAGCCAAGCGCCAAGGCCAGCGCCAGCTCGCCTTTTGAGGTTTCAAGCGCAATCGCTGTTGTCATCACGCGGGTTAAATGATCAATATTGCCGCCAACGATAATTACCGCGCCAACTTCGGATATGGCACGGCCAAATCCGGCCAGAATAACGGTCATGAGCGAATAGCGCGCATCAATGATATAGGCCAAAAGTGCGGTTCGCTTTGGCACCACAAGGCTATCGAAAAAATCTTTGTAATCTTCGTGTAAATCTTCAAGAACCTGACAAGACAGCGCGATGATGATCGGGGTGATCAAAATCATCTGCGCAATGACCATGGCCTGCGGCGTATATAACAGCCCAAGCCAGCCAAATGGCCCTGATCTGGATAAATGCAAATAGACTAACAGCCCCACAACAACTGGCGGCAATCCCATCATGGCATTGAAAACACCAACAAGAAAATCGCGCATCGGGAAATGACGCATGGCAAGAAACGCGCCAATGGGAAGACCAATCACGCAAGACAGAAGCAATGACGCCAGACTGACATTGATTGAAAGCGCCAGAATTTCCATCAGATCACGATCCGAGCTGGCCAACAGGCCAAAGGCAGCGGCAAAAGATTCTGAATAGATTGGCATAAGCGTTCCTAGCTATGTGATTTTTTACATCTACTATGAAAAAATCACATGATCAACCGTTATGCTTAAATTATCACAACGAATAATTTGCCTGTCATATGATGCTTGCGGCCGCAAACAGAAATGGGCATGGATCGCGGATCTGGCGTTGCCAGTATAAAATGGTATTTGCGGGTTTATATATCGCTAAATTCGGTGCCAACTGCCTTTTCATAAATCTTGATGATGGCGCTTTTTGGCTCGCGGCCGAAACCGGCGGCGATGGCATTTTGATAGCTGCTTATCATCGCATTCACCAATGGGGTCATGGCGCGTTTTTCAATGGCAATGCGCTGGATGTTCAAAATATCTTTATAGGCATCTTCCATTGGAAAATCATTGTCGAACTGGCGGGAAAGCATGCGCGGTACGAAATGATCACCGGCAAAGCTGCGGGCGCTTGCGGTCGTCACAACTTTGGTTAGAGCCTCGGTTGAGAGGCCACCAGCAACGGCCAGCGGCAACACTTCGCATAGCGCGACAATATTGATGTCATAGATGATGTTATTGACCGCTTTCATCATCTGGCCAGAACCGCTTTCGCCGCAATAGACGATAAATTCGCCCATCGCATCAAGCTGGGGCTTGGCCCGATCAAATAAGGATTTGTTGCCGCCAAACATCAAGGTCAATGTGCCGTCTGTGGCGCGAAAGGGAAGGCCGGAAATCGGACAATCAGCATAGGTAATGCCACGGCTTGCCAATTGATCATGGATGGCAATGGCCTCAAGGCGGTCAATCGTTGATGTGTCGATAATGGCAAGGTCGCCTTGCGCAGATTCGGCAATACCACCAGTGCCGAAAATAACGTCATTCACCTCTTTGGCAGACGGAAGGCACAGGAAAATGAGATGACAATTCGCCGCCAGATTACCGATCGT
>Ga0209138_1001048_pt1 | contig 24813 bp, 44 predicted proteins | sample SaaInl3SG_22_DNA_FD_184645 | JGI IMG/M metagenome (GOLD analysis project Ga0209138, IMG submission 184645) | Marine microbial communities from expanding oxygen minimum zones in the Saanich Inlet - ESP_153SG_22_DNA (SPAdes) (version 2) | ecosystem: Environmental > Aquatic > Marine > Intertidal...
TGCTAAGAATGTATATCCAGTATCTATGGGCTATTCACCATTTCCTAACTCAGAAGACTTTTCATCATCTGCAACTGAGAGTCTAAACTCTGTAGCAGTTGGCAAGTATGGTGATGAAGTTAATATCTTTGCAGGCGGTGATTCTAAGTTATTTAAATTTAACGGCACAAACTTAGGTCTAGATGATGTGTCTAAAACTGGTGGATACGCATCTACAAACTCATGGAAGTTTGCTCAGTTTGGTAATGTAATGTTAGCTGCAAACAATCAGTCTAAGTTACAGTCATGGACATTAGCATCTTCTACACAATGGGGTGATGTAGATACAAACGCACCTATTGCTAAATATGTAACAGTGGTTCGAGACTTCGTAGTCTGTGCACACTTAGATGGTGGTAGTAACCCATCAAAAGTTCAATGGTCAGATATAAATGACGAGACTTACTGGCTGTCAGGAACTACAAGTCAGTCAGATTTTCAGATAGTCCCTGATGGTGGCAACATTACAGGACTCACAGGTGGTGAGATGGGGCTTGTATTTTTAGAAAAGTCTATTGTCCGCATGACTTACGCTGGTTCACCATTATTCTTTCAGTTCGATGTTATATCAAGAGGACTAGGATGTTTAGAGGGTAACAGTATTGCACAGTATGGTGCTACATCATTCTTCTTGTCTGATGACGGCTTCTACAAATGTGATGGTCAAACAGTAACAGGCATTGGTACAGAGAAAGTAGATAGATACTTCTTTAACCATGTAGACTTAACCGAAATAGATACTATGTCTGCTGCCATTGACCCAGTAAAGAAATTAGTCATATGGAACTACCCAAACACTGATGGTGGTCGTAGTATTCTTATCTATAACTGGCAACTAAATAAATGGTCTAGAGCAACTACAGATACTTACAGTGTAGGCACAATAGCTACCACAGGCACAACACTAGAAGGTCTCGCTGCACTATATAACAATATTGAGACAGTCCCTGCATCACTAGATGATAGGATTTGGGTTGGCGGTAAGTTCTTATTTGCTGGTACACAAGGTGATAAAATTATTACATTTAGTGGTAGTGCATATAACTCTGAAATTATTACATCAGATATTGAGTTAGGTTACAACTCTGTAGTAACTTTAGTTAGACCACAGATAGATGGTGGCTCTGCTGATGTTAAAGTTGCATCAAGAAAAGAGTTGGATGACAACATTCAGTTTGGTTCGTTAGTCACTACATCACAAGAAGGTCGTGCTAACTTTAGAAGTTTTGGTAGATACCATCGGTTCTCTGTGCAACCTACAGGTAACTGGACAGATGCAGTATCTATTGATGTCGATGTAAAACCACAAGGTAATAGATAATGGCTAACCAGTTTAGACGATTACAGCCACAGTTTGCTACAACTCGTGAAATTGCTGAGATTACTAACCAAGTATTAAATGGTAAGACTAATAACACAGGAACAGTTACTCTAAATACTGGCGGTGCAACAACCACTAATATTGACAATGAAAGAATTAGTGCAGATAGCCAAATAATACTTGTGCCACTTACTATTGCTAGTTCATCTACAGGAAGTCTTGCACCGTTTGGTTTATTTGAACATCAAGCAACACAAACATTTACTGCAAACACTGCAACAGTGGTTAATATTGCAACAGAAGAAGAAGCATATTTAATGTCACTAGCAAGTAATCAAATTACAGTAGATTATGCAGGGCTATATCATGTAGATGTTTTAGGTAGATTTAATAATCCATTATCACAAATACATAATGCTTTTGTATGGTTGAGAAAAAATGGTACAGATGTAGAACATTCATGTCAGTCAATAACCGTTCCTGATAAACAAGGCTCTGTCAATGGTGCTGCTCATGTTGCTTTGTCACACCCAATAAGTTTAGCTGCTAACGATTATATGGAAATTGTGGTGGCAGTTGATGATGCCAATGTAGAATTAACAGCAGAGGCTGCACAAACAACACCTTATGTTAGACCTAGTATTCCATCCTTGTCGGTGGAAGTGTCTATGATAGACCCTAGTCAAACATCAGGTTCAGCAATACAACCGTATATTAGTTACAAGCAAAAAGGACAGGCAACAATAACACACTTGCCTAACAGTGTATCTGATAACACATGGGGATATGTTATAATAGGGTAATTATGGATAATATCGTGCAATATTTTGAACACACCACAAAAGCTGGTGAAACAGTAATAACTCGAAATACAACTGATGGTTATTCATATTCATTCAACATTAATACAGACCCAACTGAGTATCAAAAATATTTAGAATGGAAAAACAGATAATAGACAACTTCTTATGTGAAGATGATTTACATAAGGTTAAAAGTCTAATACTAGATAAATACTTTTCTTGGTATTACAACGATGGGAAAGAGTATGCTGATGACGAGTTCTTTCAGTTCACGCATATATTTTATAACAACCACAGTCCTAACAGTTCTTACTTTAAAGAACTACAGCCGTTCTTAGACAAACTAGATGTAAAAGCACTCATCAGAATTAAGGTTAATAATACTGGTCGAGAGCATACAATTAGAGCAGGTTCATACCATATAGACACACAAGTGCCATGTAACACAGCAATATGGTATCTAAATACTAATAACGGTAAAACACTTTTTGAAGATGGTGACGAAGTGGAAAGTGTAGAAAACAGAATGGTGATATTTCCATCACACATAAAACATACTGCTACTACACATACAGATACAAAGACTAGGATTGTAATTAACTTTAATTACATATAATGGAAAAAAATCTTTTTGTAGTACCTACTAATCATATTCACCAATTCTGGAATTTAGCAGAACCACACTTACAAAAAGCAATAGATGAAAGTCATGGTGAGTTTACTATAGACCAATTACGACAGTTCGTTTCACAAGGACAGTCGGACTTATTATTAATCATGGATAAAGATAAGAAATGTCATTGTGCATTTACTGTGCAGTGGATTACTTATCCTAACGACAGAGTTGCTTATATTACATATCTCGGTGGTAGAACTAATAATTCTGCATGGGAACAATTTGTAATATGGGTTAAGAACAATGGTGGAACTAAGATACAAGGTTCTACTGGTAAAGAATCAATCGTCAGACTATGGCGAATGAAATGGGGAATGAAACCTAAATACACACTAATGGAGCTTGAATTATGACTTTTTTGAAAATCTTTAAAACCTTGTTTGGACTAAATCCAGATGCGTTTACTTTTTATGGTGGTGGTGGTGGAGGTGGTAGTAAAACTGAAACCAAGCAACAGCTAGACCCTACTGTTAGACCTTTTGTTGAGTACGGTTTACAAGAAGCTAAACAGTTATATCAAACAGATACTCCATCTTATTATCCTTATCAAACCTATGTAGACCCATCGCAACAAACACAGTCTGCATTACAGGCAGCACAAAATAGAGCTATGGCAGGTAGTCCATTAGTACCAGCCGCTCAACAACAACAGTTGTCTACGATACAAGGTCAAAATTTAGGTCTGAATCCATTCTTTTCTAACGCATTGCAAGGTGCTGCAGGTGTAGCTACAACACAGTTCCAAGACGCTCTAAAAGACATTGCATCACAAAGCTCACAAGCTGGTCGTTACGGATCTGGTGCTATGGCAGACTTACAGTCTCGTGCATCTAAAAATTTAGCTGATACTCTTACAAATAAAGCTGGCGAACTTGCTTATCAAAACTATGCTGCTGAAAGAGGTGCTCAAGAAAGAGCTATTGCAAGTGCTCCACAAATGGCACAGGCCGACTACGCAGATATTCAACAGTTACTCAATGTAGGGCAAACAGCAGAGGATTATCAAAAACAAGCACTGGAGTCAGATATTGCTAGATTTGAGTTTGAGGAAAACAAACCTTACACTAAACTACAGTCTTACTTATCTGCTGCATACGGTGCTCCTATGGGTCAAGTGACTACAAGTAAATCGTCAGGAGGGAAGTAATGGGTGCTCCAGTATTAATAGGTGCAGGTATAGGTGCTGCTACATCTTTAGCTTCAGGTGGCAATCCATTACAAGGTGCTTTATTAGGTGGTATTGGTGGTGGTACATTTGGTGGATCAGGTGCATTAGGATCTGGTTTTACAGAAGGCGGTTTATTTAGTTTAGGTTCTGGTTTAACAGGTGCAGGAACTGTAGCAACATCAACTCCAACATTAGGTGGTTTAGCATTAGAAGGGGCTACAACTGGTGCTGTAGGTGGTGCATTATCAGGTGGTGGTGCAGGTGCTGTTTCAGGTGCTACAGCTAGCCCATACGCTTTTGGTAATAACGCACTAGAAGTAACAGGCAATACAGTTAATCCTGCTTTAATTGGATCATCTGCTGGCGGTCAAATACCATTTACTGGTGTAGATAAAGCAATAGATGCAGTAACACCTAGTGGCGGATTTGATCCAGATGGTAACTTTTTAACTGATATGTTTAGAAGAGACCCAGTAGGATCATCAATGTTAGGTATGTCTGCAGCACAAAACATAATGAATCCTACAGGTGCAGGAGTGCCACAACCAAATGTTGGTTCTATTCGTGCAGGATCAATTGATCCAACACCTGACAAGCCAGTCAATGTATTGAGTCCAGCAGACTACGGTACAGATTTGGCAACAGATGAAATTGGTGTGACAGGCGATATATATTCAGTATTTCCAGAACGACTAAAAGGTTTTGGTGGTCGTGGAATGTTTTATAGATAAGGAAAAAAATATGTTATACGGATTATTAGATGATGATTTTAATCTTTTTGGTGGCGGTATTGCTAATTCTTTACTTACACCAGATCAAGCATCACAGCTTAAAAATCAAGCATTAAAAACAGCAGGTTTAACTACAGCATTAAGTTATTTAGCACAGCCTAAAAATAGAAATGTTGGTAGTGTTATTCCTTATGCTGCACAAGCTGGATTACAAGGTTTTGGTGCTGGTCAAAATATGTACAATATGGGATTAGGTTCCGTATTACGAAACAAAACATTACAAGCAGCATTAGGTAGCAAAATTGATCCATTTTCTAAAGTTGATTTAAAAGACATTGATAGATCACGAACAACTCCTGAAGATATTAGTTATGCTAGAACAACAGGGGATATTTCAAAACTTAAATTTAAAGACCAAATTAAAAATCTTTATCAAACTAGCCCAACGGAATTAGCTGATGGCAGTCAAGTTTTTTTACCCACACCAGAAGGAATGGCTCAAGGTAAAGTGCCGTTAACAACATCTAATCAACCTTATACTAAAGAAATTAAAGTTAAACCAAAAGCATTGACTGCTGACCAATCTGATTCTTTAGGTTTTGCTTCTAAAATGCAACTTGCTAACAATTCTTTTGAAAATCTTGTTAAGGAAGATGGGTCATTAAGTTACAGTCCTGCTCGTACAAACTTTAAAGGAGTTGTTGAAAAAGTCTGGGTAGTAGGAGATGCTGGTGCTGCTGCTCTTAACAAACTTAATTTAAGTGATGAAGATAAATTAGCAGTTCAATCACAAAGAAACTTTATTAACTCAGTGTTGAGGAAAGAATCTGGTGCAGCTATTGCAGCTCATGAATTTACAAATGCACAGAGACAGTATTTTCCTGAAGTAGGCGATACACCTCCAGTATTAAAACAAAAAGCCGATAATAGAAAAATTGCTATTGCTACTATGCAAGCTGCTGCTGGACAAGATCCTGAAGCAATGGACAAATTAAATGCACTACAAACACAATTAACAACTAAAGTAGAAGATTCTCCATCTACAGCAAAAGAAGTAGAACAACAAACTGCTCAATCACAAACCGCCTATATTGGCAATAGAAAAATTATTGTAAAAGACAATCAATGGGTATTTGCAGATACAGGTGAATCAGTAAATTAATAAAGGAATATTGATGACATTAAAACTTCCAGAAGGTGCAACACTTGAGCCTATAAATCCAACTGGCATTGCATTACCAGAAGGTGCAACATTACAACCTCAAACATCTATGTTAAGAGAAGGCCGTAGGCAGTTAGGATTAACAGGCAGGTATTTAGCAGAAGGTGCAGGTAGTATATTTGATCTACTAGCATCTCCTGTCAGGTCAGGTCTTAATGTTGCATTGCCAGAAAATATGCAAATTCCTGAAATGTCTATTGGAAAATATGCTTCTGATGTTGTTGGGTTGCCAGAACCAAAAACTGGCTTAGAAAGAGTTGTTGGTGAAGCATCAAGGGGTTTGACTTCTGTTGGTACTACTGGCGGATTAGGAGCACTATTTAGACCACAATCTGTAACAGGGGGTGCTATAAAAAAAGCATTTACTGAAAGTATGCCAACTCAATTAGTTGCTGGTTCTGGAGCAGGTGCTACATCTCAGTTAGCAGAAGAGGCTGGTGCAGGTACTGGAGGGCAATTACTTGCAGGTTTAGCAGGGGGTCTGTCTGCACCGAGTATAGCAAGAAAATTACAAAAACCTACTAGCTCTATCAATAAAACAATATCGAATGTTATTAATAAATCTAACAGCCCTGTTGAAGTAAATCAAGCTGTTGATAATGTTCTAGAAAATACATTGAAAAACAATAATATTAAGTTTAGTGAATTAACTGATGATGTTATATCAACGGTTCGTGAAGATATTAAAAATGCTACTAAGGTAAACCCTAAAGTATCTAATGATGCACTTAAAAGATTAGTTGATTATAGAATTACTGGTGCAACACCAAAACAAGGTACTATTACTTTAGACCCAGCTAAAATAACACAAGAAAAAAATCTTGCTAAATTAGGAGCAAATAGTCAAGATCCAAATGCTCAAAGATTATCTCAAATAGAAGCTGAAAATAATGCTATTTTAGTTAGAAACATGAATGAGTTAGGTGCAAAAAATGCTGTTGAGCCACAACAAGCTAGTGCCATACTATATAATAAATTTCAAAATATAGCAGATAACAACAAGCAAATTATTAGTGACTTATACAATAAAGTCAAAGACAATCAAGGAAGATTTGCAAAGTTTGATAGTAACACTTTTGTAAGTAAAACTCGAAAAGATTTAATTGATCAAGCAGAAGAATTAAATGTACCAGCTTATTTTACACAGAGAATTAAACAAATTGAAGATGGAGTGTTTGATCTAAATGTGTCAACATCTGCTCAATTAAAAAGTCAAGCAGCAAAAATCTTAAGAAGCGATGCAGACGGCAATACAAAAAAAGCAGTAAGTATTATTAGGCAAAATTTAGATGATGCAACTTTATTACCAAATCAAGGGCTTGGCAAAGAAGCACTAGAAGCAGAAAAAGCCGCACGAAAATATACATATCAATATAAACAACTTGAAGATTCAGTGCCTGCATTAAAATACATAGCAGATAAAAAATCTATTGATACATTTTTTAACAAAAATATTTTAAATGTTGATACAGCACAATTAAAAAGAACATTAGAGCAATCTGATAATGCAACACGACGGGTAATTAAAAACAATGTATTAGGTCACCTAAAATCTAAAGCGACTAATAATGCACCAGATGAGGTTGCATTAATTAGTGGTGCAAATTTAGATAAAGCATTAAAATCATTAGGAACAGATAAATTAAAATTATTATTTAATAAAAAAGAAATTGCACAATTAAAAGCTGTTGCAAATGTTTCTAGATATGAACAATTCATACCAAGAGGTGCTGCTGTTAATGTATCAAATACTGCTTCTGGTTTGTATAATATATTAGAAAGAGCAGGACAGTCAGCATTGCTAGGTAAAATACCATTAGGCAGGTCTTTAGTTGGTGAGCCAGCACAAAATATTGTTTTATCTAATCAAGCAAGACAAGCACAAGATGTTAGTAAGTCATTAGGATTAGCATCAGAATTACCTACAACTAAAACAAGAAGTTTGTTATCACCTTACACAGTTCCTTTAATGTCAGAAGAAGAAATACCTACTATCAATATTGTCGGTGGACAATACCCTAGATGATATGGCACGAACTAAAACTACCACCTATAAACTTGTACAACGCACCAAGAAAGGAAACAAATGGAAGTAGATCACACCGAAGCTAGGCTCAACACGCATGAAGCCATATGTAAAGAAAGATATGAGTCTATCTGTGCCAGACTATCACGATTAGAAAAAATAATGATAGCTATGACAGGTGGTATTCTGTTTGTTCTTATTCACATTGCATTAAAAATGGCATGAATAGATTAAGTGCATTAATAGTATCTGTATTACTTGTATTACTATTCTTTATACACTATGGATATGCTGCGGATACTACTATTAAATATTCTGGGATGCCTGTACCAAGTGCTATGGCTCCCTCTATTAGTGCTTTCAGTAATGATATGTGTGCAGCTCCATATAGTGGTGGAGCTAATACAGGTGTTATATCAATATCTGGAGGCGGTGTTATAAACGATAGCAACTGTGAACGCATTAAGCTATCTAAAGTATTAAATGATTTAGGCCTAAAAGTTGCAGCAGTTAGCGTTTTGTGCCAAGATGAACGAGTATTTGAAGCAATGTTACAGGCAGGAAGTGCTTGTCCTATAAATGGTGCTATCGGTGATGCTGCAATGATGGCATGGTTTGAACTTAAACCTGAGATATTTGCGAGGTTATATGGCAAGGATTGGACTCCTCCTACTATCACTTATCCTATGGAGTAATGCGTATGCGTGGTATTGTAATTACACACCTGACTCAAATGGTTTTATGGTTGAAGACTCGCTTGTATGCAATGGCATTGACAATGAAACAGCTGTTAAAGATTTTTGGTGCGTATCTTATAGACCAGATGACCCTATTTGTACACAGTTTATCGAACCTATTTGTGTGGATAGTATCGAATATATTACTGAAACTTGTCCCCCAAATCATTCAGGTGGAATACAAAAGGCTAGAACTTTTATTTGTCAACAAGCAAGCTGGACAGATTGGCAAGTTACTTCTAATAACTGTACCCCTAACCCTCCTACTTGTATTAGTTCATCTGATTCTAGGAATATGGCGTGTCCTAGTGGCTATGATGGTCAAATTATTGAAACGAGGATAGGTAATTGTCCAGACCCTTACGGAGAAATACAGTTTACCGAATGGTTAGAAAGTACAAATACTTGCGTGCAAAGCACAACGGATCCTATATCGCCAATATCAGTAACGAGTCCTACAAACCCTGTATCACCAATCCAAATAGAGTCTGTAACTGTACCGATAATAGATGTACCGCAGACGAATAACGAGCCTACTATAGAATCACTCGTCAGCGAAGAACTCAACGATAGCGTTGAGGAAGTCAAGGATGTGAGTACAGAGGATAGTCAGTCCACCGACAGCAAAGATAAGCAAGATGACAACGGGAAGAACGATAACGGAAAGAATAGGAAAGATACACCTATCGATAGTCCTAAAGAAATTGTTCATGGATTTGGCCTTGTCCTTTCACTAGAAATATTAAATAAACCAATGGAGTTTTATCAACCTCCACTAGAAGACCTATTTACTATCATACAGGAGTTTCCAGTAAATGCAGATACCAGAGAGTTTCAACTTGACCTTCTCAAGCAAGACCATATCCAAAATTATTATGATTCTATTTCCAATCATACTTGGGAGCGGATACGGAGCCGTAGTATTTATTGAGAAGATGAATAAAACAATAGCTGCTACAGGAAAGTTTACGGTTATTGAAGATGATATTAGCTCATTAAAATTACAATTAAATACTATAAAAGAAAGACAGTTAGAAGGATTAGATGCAAACATTAGATTACAAAACAAGGCAAGTGATGCTTATGTGCTATCAAAAGAAGCTAGTGCAATTAGTAAATCAACGCAAAGAGAGCTTGAAGCTTCCACTGCAAACATGAAATCAGAAGTAGATACTGCATTAAAAGCAGTCAATGAAAAATTAGATGTTATTAAAAGAGCAACAACTAATCCACTAGGGAGATAAAATGGTTTGGACAGCATTAATTGGCCCAGTAGCAGGGTTACTAGATAAGTTTATTGAAGACAAAGATCAGAAGAATAAGTTAGCACATGAGATTGCTACAATTTCTGAGAAACACGCACAGGAACTAGCTAAAGGCCAGCTAGAAGTTAACAAGGTAGAAGCTGCACATCGTTCACCTTTGGTTGCTGGTTGGAGACCTTTTATAGGATGGGTTTGTGGTATTGCATTGGCATGGCACTTTGTATTATCGCCTGTTATAATATTCATAGCAGCGTTGTGCAATATAACATTACCTGCATTACCAGAATTTGATATGGGATCTTTAATGACTGTATTAATGGGAATGTTAGGTCTAGGAGGTTTGAGAAGCTTTGAGAAGGCTAAAGGATTAACTAAATGAGATTATCCCCACATTTCAGCTTGGAAGAGCTGACACATTCCGATACAGCTACAAGATTAGGTATTGATAATACACCTACAGCAGAAATAATTGATAACTTAACTTTTTTAGCGAAAGAATTAGAATATGTTCGAGATATACTTAATACTCCTATGCTTATTAGCAGTGGCTTCCGTTGCTATGCTCTCAACGATCATTTGGGAAGCAAGCGAACTTCTAGCCACACGAAAGGTTTGGCGGTTGATTTTATCAGCCCTAGTTTTGGCAATCCCCGCAGCATTTGCGATGCTATCATCTTAGCTAATATCAACTATGATCAATTAATATTAGAATATGATAGGTGGGTTCATTTGTCATTCAGGCAAGAAGACCCAAGAAAAGAAGCTTTAATTATTAATAAACAAGGAACACAGTTGTTTAAATAGTTATGAATAACTCAGTATTAGTAATATCTGATTTACATATACCGTATCATCACCAAGATGCTTTTGATTTCTTAAAAGCGTTAAAGAAGAAGTATAAATTTGATATGGTTGTAAATATTGGTGATGAATGTGATCAGCACGCAATTAGTATGCATGAACATAATCCAGATCTAATGTCAGCAGGTGATGAGCTTAGGAAGTCTAAACAATACATTCAAGATTTAGAAAAGATATTTCCTAGGATGACCCTAGTACATTCCAATCACTCATCATTAGTTTATCGCAGAGCGTTAAAGTATGGTCTACCTAAAGACTATCTAAAATCTTACAACGAGTTTTTAGGTGTAGGTAAAGGATGGGAGTGGGTAGATGATTTAACTATTACATTATCCGATGGATCAAAATGTTTCTTTACTCATGGGATGTCAGCCGATGTACTAAAAGTTGCACAACAATACGGCATGAATACGGTTCAGGGCCATTATCATACTAAATTCAACATAGGTTACTACTCTAACCCAGAGTCTTTAATTTGGGGGATGCAAGTAGGATGTCTCATTAATCAAAAGTCTATGGCATTTGACTACGCCAAAAACTTTAAGTCTAGGTTTATTGTTGGCTGTGGAATAATTATTAATGGCCAGCCAAAATTAGTTCCAATGATCTTGGATAGAAATGGTCGCTGGAATCAGAAGATTTTATAATACAACAAGGGCTGCTATGGAAATAGATGAGATAGGTGAATTAATGGTTGGTAAAACCATTGAGGAAGTAAATATTGTGTACGGTGAGGATGTATTGGTTATTTACCTAAGCTGTGGATCTTCAATAGAAATAGTAGTAGATTCTATATACGCTGACATTCCAGATCTAGATGATTAAAAATAAGCGTGTCATGACGCTGCCTGACGGCTTTGAGTGCGATAATTACTCTCAGGAATACCAAAGGTACTGTGAAGCATTAAACCTCTCTAAAAAGCCCTTAAATAAGCGACAAGAATGGCTATTAAAACTAAAAGATAACGAAAGGGTAGAGCAATTAAAATACTGGCTGCAAATCATCTGGGGAAAAAAGAACAACTAGATATAAATCCACTAACTTTTGTTAATGCAATTATTGGAACAACTTTACCCATATACTTTTATTACACAAGCGAAATACTATGTTTTTTTATGTGTTTATTTCACCACTAACCTAGCAACAACATAATAAGAAAACATATACCAACTGCAATAGCTTCTTCTAAGTTCATATTATTCCTCAAAAATAATTTTATTATCTGGAAACATCTTATATGGTTTTAATGTAATAGAGTCTATTACCTCAATACGGATACTGCCATCACCTTCTTTAAATACAGATAGGTCATAGTGGGTTCCATCAATTATCAGTTTTCTTGTTTTCATTGCAATATCCATGTGCTGCTAAGTTAATGTGGCACCACCACTTTTGACGATCATAAAACTTTGCTGGCTTGCCACAGCTTGAGCAAACTTGGCCAAAAGTATTTTGGGTGGTGTATTTTTTTTTAGTCTTCATCGTGAAGTGGATCTTCTACCCACTCAGTTGGCATTACTGGAGATGACTTCTTCTTATCTAATTCATCAGCTAGGTCTAGTGCATACCAAGCAATCTTACGAAGCTCTTGAGACCAAGCATCTTTATTACCTAGTCGTTCTGAATACTTCATTAAATTTCCTTTAACATAAAACTTGTAATTGTCACCAAGCTTTGCTTTAATCACATCTATAGTTTCTATCCCACCCACTTTATAGTGATCAGGATTTATCATATCACTCATGACTGCTCCTCAATAATTAACATACCTTTATCATAATCACAGGAAAATTTCTTAATTCGTGTATAAACAAATCCTTCATCTTTAACCTGTGCTAATAATTTACCTTTATGGCAAACTAACTCTTTAGGCTCAACTGGTAAAGCCATATAATACTGTAATAATATACCAATAATTAAAAATACCACAATTATCAGTAAAACATAACTCCAGATTTTACTTAACATAAAATAATTCCTCGTTGTCTTGTAGTTTTGAGCTTATCTGTATAATTACACTTGTAATGCAATTTATTTAGAAAGGATAACATTATGTGGACAAAACCATCAGCAACAGAAATGAGATTTGGCTTTGAAGTAACAATGTATGTTTGTAACAAGTAAAGTTTAACGGGGAGCATCAACCCTCCCCATTAATCTCTCATACATTACTGTATGATTCTTAATCCACCTAAAAGGAATTTCAACCTTTAGCATTCCAACATGATGTCCTGACCTGTGATGACATAATACTTGTGCTTGATCAGGTAACATATGCCTATTTTCTTTAGGTATAAACCTAATAACACTAGAAGGGAACATCTTCCACCAATTCTTGCTGAGGTGCTGATGCTGCACTTGCTGAGTCGCTATGAAATACTCTAACATTTCCAAGTATAGGTGTCTGGACACCAGCTTCTCTTTCTTCTTTTGTAACTGACTGGCTAATAAATCCATTGTTGTCATATTGATCTTTATTATCAGTATCAATAAAAGTTGTTAGATCAAGATATGTACCTTTAGAACCTTTGTACAATTTTTCTTTATCAATCTTAGTTACATCTATTCTTACGCTTACGCCTAATTTGGCCATATTATTTCTCCTTAATAAAATCTAACTTTGTTAATATCTGCTGTTCGATAATTATATACCTTCTCCACCGCCTCAAGATATTTTTGCATCGTAGCTTCTTTTTTTAATCCAGTTGGTTGTAATTCCAGCTTTCTTAAAAATATTTTATGGTTATACTTTTTATTTCTAAAAAGTCTTAACATACAATACACAAAACTTCCTTGCTTATAGTCTTCAAAAAACTGACCTATATCTGCAAGCTTTTTAGCTTGACTGTATGCTCCATCTAAATCTGTTACTTTAAATAATCCTTTATCAAAATCTCTTTTATGTTGCCCAGTTCTTGCTAAAGAATTTGTTAATAATGCTATAGATGAATTATATGAATGTCCAGTTTCTTCTTGAAAGTCTCTAAATAACAAATAATCTCTATATCCTCGTTTACAATAACTTTGTAAGTATTGTTTATTCCCCCAGTTTGAAGAGTTAGTATTTAATCTTTGTACATCTTCTAATTTCAATTTAGGAATAACAATAAAATGAATAGCAAGGCTTAAAGATTTTGCAGCTAAAAACCTATGTTGTCCATCTATTATTTCATATCTATCATTAACAATGATTGGTACAGGAATGTATTTTTCAACCATAGACTGTTTTATTCTTGTTAAATTTTCTTTGTTAATATCTCTGTTTCCATCAATAAAACTAAATTGGTCGTAATCTTTTGTTTTTAAAACCTTAACGGATTCATCTACGCCTGATTTGAATAATTTAGAGCTATTGGCAATAAATGCTTGGCTTAATGTATTCATTATTTCTCCTTAGTATATTTAGGTTTCCTCTTGTAACGAGGGGGTTCAACATCATCGTTCACAAATTGGATAAACTCTTCCATCTTCGGTAAATACCAATCCATAAACTTACTATCATATGGAACATACTCACGATGAGTTTCATGAGGTGTCCATACATAAAACCAGCCACCAACAGTCCTTGATACAAAACACTGCATCTGTATCTGAAACCAATAGCGTTCTGGAATCTCTGGGTATATCTTCTGGGTAAACGGACATTTTATTTCAACAGGAATCCATTGATCATAAGCCTGATAAAATATGAACGCATCAGCCGATGCTCCGCAAGGCAAAATATCATGGACAAGTAATTTATTACCTGCTTTGCATATTTGATCCATCTCATCTTCAAACGCTGCAAGAGCAATAGGCTCGTTATCGAGACCCCACTGAGTCATAATATTGCCAGAAAATGGTTCTGCACGACCAGTCTTTTCCCTCCATAACTTTTGTCTTTCGTAAACAGCCGACCATGCTTGGCTGGCTGTCACGATAGAATTACGAAGTTTTTTATTACTAAGATGCGAACTCATCAGTTTTCTCTCTAATTTGATTTCTAGTTTCTGGTTTTAATTTATACCAGTATTTTAATTTACCATCTTTTGAGAGTTCTTTTAAAATACTAATGTGATCGTCAATACTTCTAATATCTTCTTTAGGCTGAGGCTTAGCTTCAGGTCGATCAATCTCATCTTCTGAATAGATAAAACCATGCAGGCCTAACAGTTTAAGAACAGCTCGATCAACTGCTCGTTTTTCTGCCATTGCAACTGTATAGCTGTTTTTACAATTGTGAGGTGCTGCTTCACCATATGTAGTCACAGTTTGATCTTTTAATTTTGCTACACATTTAATTACAGCAATTTTATTTTTAGTATCAAACTCTACTTCATGTAACTCATACTGGATATTTTTTTGTGCTGCAGCAATCTCAATCCACTTGTGATACATAACCCAAGTGCCATGACAATCCCACAAACATTCTTTCCAGTCGAAGCCTTGCTTTTGCAAGACTTCTTTTACTCTATCATCTATTTTTTTCTTAGCGGCCATCGTTTTGCTCCTGTTCTTCTTGTTCTTGTTGTTGTCTTTCTCGGTCATCCATTCTAGCACCAAGCTCTATTAACTCGTTAGTAAGTGACTGGATCTCCCAAGTGATATATTCAAATTTTTCTTTTGCATTCATTATGATCTCCTTACAGCTTCATCTTTAAGATACTCAATAGTATCGTTGTCGAGTCTTGCTAATACACTTAAACCATTTGAGAATGGTGTGATATCACTTTGGTCGTCAACTTCTACATCTTCTAAGTCAACAATAAGTTCGGTAGGATAACCGATTTGCGATTCTTCTGATATGTTTGCAAATACTTTGATGCCCAAATCAAACTCACGATATTTATCTTCTACTGTGATTTCTGTGTTAAATGTTACTTGTTCCATAAATTTCTCCTTTGTTAAAATAAATGTTACATATACGACTATACACTATATTTTATTTTTGTGTAAAATTATTTTGTATATAAAATTAGTTGACTCTACATCTATAAACTGATAAATTCTCAAAAGGTAAAAACTTTTTTAACTTATTTGGAGACAACATGAATTACCAAGAAGCAATAAATAGGTTTGATGGCAACATTAGTGCAATGGCACGAGCTTTAGATGTATCCAGACAAACCATATACAATTGGGCCAGCGAAGGCGAGTTACCAAAACATAGGGCAATGCAACTTGAATACTATCTACAGACTACAAGCGTTTAGTCACGAAATAGTTGATCGGGAAGGTTTTTCTCTTCGCAGATTCTATAGCTATAGAGATGCCAAGGAATATATATACAATAAACCTGATTACAAGGTGCAAAAAATTAAGATTGATTTAACTAAAATTGAGGAGTGTTTATTTTGAGAATTAGAAATTGGGACAAATTCCAACACTATAAGCCTATGCACAGTAAATACAAAAAACAAATGACATGGTTAAAGTTATATGGTGGAGACATATTAAATGATATAGACTGGTTTGAACTATCAGACACTAATAAAGCAATATATATTGAGTTGTTATGTTTAGCTAGTCAAAATCATGGAAACTTACCTAATATAAAGACTATTGCATTTAGACTAAGACGCTCAAAAGACCAGTTACAAAAGGCTATGAGTGAATTACAGCATTGGATAGAGGATGGTATATACTCTGTATATACAGTCCCTATACCAGAAGAAGAAAAAGAAGAAGAAGAAGAAGAAGAAAAGAGTAAGCAGAAAAAGGATTATTTGACAGATACAAATTTTCAAAAGTTTTGGGATGCTTATGATTATAAAGTTGGTATAGTTGATGCCTACAAAGTTTGGCAAAAACATAAATGCCAAAAAGATTTAGATAAAATATTGTCGCATATAAAACATTACAATGATTCTAAAGATGTTAAAGATGGATTTAAGAAACATCCAAGAACATATTTAAATCAAAAAATGTACTTAGATCCAATTACTAAATCTAAATCTAAAGTTAAATATGATTGGGAGGGTGCTAAATGAAAACAGTCGGAGAGGTAATGGATCAACTAACCATTACAAAAGAAGAGGTACATGGATATGAAAGTGAATATGTAGAAGATTTTTTAATTAAAGATACATCTAGCTTTGCTGATGCTGTTGTAGATTATTACTACAAAGAATCTGATAAAGGTAAAAGTTTAGGTCTGCCAAAACTAAATGAGGGATTTGTAGCTAGACCAGCAGAGCTTACGTTAGTTACTGGAATATCATCACACGGAAAAACTCAAATGCTTATGCAATGGGTACATCACTTATCTAAAGATGCAAAGTGTTTGGTGATGTCTATGGAAATGCGCCCAGAGATATCTATAGCGCGTCTTACGAAAATTGCTCTTGGTCGAAACTCAACAGGATCACCACCAACTGAAAAATTTATTAGAGATTATTGTGAAGAGAAAAAGGAACAGATTTATATCTATGACCAACAACAAGAGACAAATTCTGATGATATCTACGCAAGTTTGATCTATGCAAAAGAAGTTCTTGGTTGTGAATTCGCAGTTGTGGATAGTTTAATGACGGTCGCGGACGTGGGGGAGTCAGAGAATGGCTTCAATGAGCAGAAAAAATTTATAAATAAATTATCTGTATTATGTAAAGCATTAAATATGCATATCTTTTTAGTGGCTCACTTAAGAAAAGTAGCAGATGAATTACAAGCACCAGATGCTCAGGCAATTTATGGATCATCTAATATAAGAAACTTAACTGATAATATTTTGATGGTGTACAGAAATAAACAAAAAGAAGTTTGGGCAATGGAAAATCAAAAAAGTGAAGATGAGCTTCGAGGTATTCCAGATGCATTAGTGTATATACAAAAACAACGAAACCATCCGTACGAAGGTAAATTTGGTTTTTACTTTAATAAAAATAGTTTAACTTATCAGGAGAGGCCAGCATGAGCGTAAATGATTTTATAAAAATGATTAAAAAAAGTTTTCCAGATGCGGTATACAAAGCCACATCTAAAGATGGTATAGTATTTAAAAGTAAAGGATGGGATGACTATGAGGTTCAGTCTAACAAAACACAATCTAAATAGTCTGGTTCAAAAACTACAAGGATTAGACTTTAGCAAGATGTGGAAGATCGAGATTAAAGAAGGTAAACATAATAGATCAATAGATCAAAACAAATATCTCTGGAATTTATACAGAATTCTCGGAGATCATTTAGGGTATGATCCAGAAGAATTGCATGAGTTATTGACTTACAGATATTTAAGGGAAGAGAAAACAATTAAGAATGAGAAAGTAATTGTTATAACTAGAACATCAACTTTAAATACTCAAGAATTTAATGACTATGTAAAACAGGTAAAATTTTTTGCATCTGAGTACGGATGTAGATTACCAGATATAAAAGATGTATCGCTCTAAGAAGTTATTAGTATTACTTAGAGAATTGCCTTGTATGCATTGTGGTGCAATGGACGGTACAGTTTGTGCGGCTCATAGAAATCAAGGCAAGGGAATGGGAATGAAGCAGAGTGACGCCCTTGTAGCAGCATTATGTCATATATGTCACTTTGAGTTAGATAATGGTAAAGACTTATCCAAAGAGGAACGAAGAGAGCTTTGGGATCAGGCTTATATAAATACCATGCAATATTTAATTGAGACTGGGAGGTTGAAATGCTAGAGTATTGCCTAGTAGTTTACTTAACAATGGAAGATCCTAAATACATAGGCCACTTCCAAAATTGTGCAATAGCAAACAATTATGTTCAGGAGTATTATTCTGATGCTCCATATACAATTTGTCTTCATGACGATTATATAAATTTGCCAGCACATTTAGTTAAAAAAGAAATATATGAAGCAGACTTTTAATAACTGTTACGATTATGGCAAAAAAGCAGAACATCGATTTGCAGAAGATCATTTAACTTACATTAAAAATCCAACTAAAGATCAAGATATGTATGAACATTGGGATGTGCAAGGAATGTGTATTGCTATAAATAAAAATCATTATAAGTTTGATGTCAAAAGCACCCAAAAATTAAAACACCCTGCACCAGAAAAAATAATGGAAGAGGTGTGGGTAGAAGGAACTAATGTTGTCGGTAAAGATGGATGGGTAAAAGGCAAAGCAGACTATATCGTTTTTGAAAGAGAGAAAACTTGGTTTATTGTTAACAGAAAACAATTATTAGATTTAACACAAACCAAATTAAAAGAAAATAATTATGAAACTGGCAAAGGTATTTATATGATTCATACAAGAAAAGGTAGGCAGGATAAGGTAACACAAGTGCCATTTTATGATATGAAACAAATTGAACATTATGAACTTGTAAAAAGGAGCTAATATGTCAAAAGGTAGTTCACCTCGCCCAATACCGAACCCTAAACAGTTCGAGGACAATTGGGATAAAATTTTTGGAAAGAAGGAAAAGAATGGCAGGGATGTCACCGACTCAGTTAAGTCTGAGAAAACTAAAAAGTGAAGGGTATGAGACCGTACAGGTCGTTGAGGTCTGGATACCATCTTTCGGTAATCGTGCATTTGGTAACCGCCGCGATTTATTTGGCTGTTGGGATATATTGGCAGTCAAAGATGGAGAAACCGTTGCTATACAAGTTACTAGCAAATCGAATATGTCAGCACGAATTAAAAAGATCGCAGACATCGAGCCACACACAAAAAACTTAAGGGAAGCCAACTGGACATTATTAGTTCATGGTTGGTTTAAAAATAAGTCTAACCGCTGGGAGGTAAAAGAAACTGATGTCAGCTAAAAATAAATACGATAACTATAATTATGACTATATAGTAAACGGTCAAAAGTATAAAAGAAAACAAGTTATAGATATGATCTTAGATCAGCTGGACAGAGAAAACATGACTATTCTTGAGATATCAAAAGCAACAGGCATTAGTGAAAAATACATGAGCAACTTAATGCAGGTTCTTAGAGATCAAGATTTAATTATGAATACTAAACTAAGAAGAGATGGCCATTATTTATATAAAAGCTACAATGACTGTTTATTGGCTAAAATGCTTTACCCTTCAGTTCAGGAAGTTGAAAAGAAATTTACGGTAAAGAATAGGATTGTTAGAACAGTTCATGATGGAACTAGTAAGTCTAGCGGATCTAAACAATCCATAACTTATGGTAGCAGTTATTACGATTCAGTAAACTGGGAGTAATCATGCATAAAGATTTATTTTTAGAATATATGCAAAATTGGGCTAGATGGATGAAGTCTGAAGATCATAAGCTTGGCTTCCCTCAAAGAAGTATTGGTATGGCTGGAGCATCATCCACAAGCTTTGACGATATGATTGAAGAGGCAGATTCTGAGATAGTTAGAACTATAAACTCATGCATTGATTCTTTAGGAAGCGAAGAGGTTAATGCAATCTGGGCCAGATACATAGGAACTAAGAAGCCAATGTACTATGAGATGAAGTTACAAATAGGTCTGGATAAGTTACAAAGCATGGTAGAGGCTAGGGTACAGATATAAAAAAGGGCTACCGAAGCAGCCCTGTATGGAGATTTCTATAAGATCCTCCCTTCATTTAGCAAGCATTTTTTTATACTTTGCTAATTCTTTATTGTACACCTCAGCAAGTGCTTCTAGCTTTTTTTTATTAATAATAATTTCTGCATATAAACCTTCACACTTATGCTTTTGATCTAGAACATCTTGCACTTCTTTATCTACATTATCTAAAATATTTTTAATTTCTGTACTCATGATTCTCTCCTTTGTTAAACCTAGAACTTATCGCTCTAGGTTATATTCGTTAAAAATTCCTTTTACTAATACCCATGATTTTCTATGAGTATTACGGAACATCTCGCTTGGTATATCAGCCCATGATCCGTCACCAACTGGTTGCCATATATCTTCAACACTTAAGCTAAACTTTTCACCATTATCAACAAACAAAAAGTTTTTAGTAATGCGAGCAACTTTACCAATATGTCTGCTATCACCATTCCAACCTGATGAAACATCATCACCTACTTTGAAACTATGTTTTTTAATATCTACCATGTCAATCTCCATATAATTAAGTTAGTAAAGATATTATTATCTATTTTGATATTATTGTCAACATATTTGACACTATTTATTTAAATTAATTAAAAAAAGTTAAAAACATACTAAATATTGTGGTCTGAGTATCGGAAGACACCTAATTATTTGATATAATAATGGGGTAGGGGGAAGTACGCCCAATTTACTCCCTCTATCCTCCTTTGTAAGGCCCATTTCGGTGGGCCTTTTTTTATACCTAAATATAGGAATCAATCATGGCAGGCAAATGTAAATCAAAAGGCAGAAAAGGCTACGGAAAGAAAGGGAAGTAATAATGACTCCAGAAGAACAAGCTTATTTATTATCTATGTTGAAAAAAAAATCTGGGGCGGCTATTTCGGCTCATGAATTTACAAACATGGGTAATGATGTAGATGCTGGCATATTCAATGATCCAGAATACAAGTTCAGAAATATGAGAACACCTGACTCTGTTGTAGACCCTAAGACTGGACAATACTTAGGCGAGTATGAAATGATGCCACAAAGTTTATTAGGTTCCAATCCTGCAAGTGCTCCTGCAATACAAGGAAATATGCAAACGATTCCTAGTGGAAACAATCTCGGTGGAGTTACTACAAACCAAGGCATGAGAATGATTGAACAAAATATGGTTAACAGTGGTAACCAAATCATTGATCAAAGCAGATTAAATCTAGGTGCGTTACTTAGAAGACTTGGAATGCAGTAATGTCTTTATATGACAACATCCGCAAAAAACGAGACAGAATCAAAGCAGGTTCAGGGGAAAAAATGCGTGGAAAAAATGACCCAAAAAGACCAACAGCCAAAGACTTCAAAAACGCAGCAAAAACAGCAAAAAACACAACAAAGAAAAAAACTAAGCGAACTACTAAAAAGCGTGGGTGATTGTATCTAATGTGGAGCTGGCATATATACTTAGGATTTAATTTTGGATTTGAAGCCTACGAAGGTGAGGTTGATGGTGATCCTGTAGACTATTTTCTTATCAACATAGGATGTATTAGAATCCAACGAGCGGAGTGGGCATAATGGCAGTTAAAAAGAAAAAAGTTAATCTGTCAGTTGGTCGAGGTGAAAAGTTACCAGCAAGTCGAGGCGGTGGGCTAACAGCCAAAGGTAGAGCTAAATATAATAAAGCAACAGGAAGTAAGCTAAAAGCACCAGTCACTGGTAAAGTGAAAGCAGGATCTAAGGATGCAAAGAGAAGGAAGTCATTCTGTGCTAGATCAGCAGGTTGGACAGGTGAAAGAGGTAAGGCTGCAAGGAAAAGATGGAAGTGTTAGAAGATAGTCCATGTAATGGTATTTGCCGTATGGAGAAAGTTAATGGACAATATAGATGTGAGTCTTGTTATAGAGACTACGATGACTTAGCTCAGTGGTTATATATGACTAAGGAAGATAGATTAGAAAGAATGGAACAACTTAAACAAGTAATGACCCATAATGGAGTTACAAATGGCAACAAGAAAAAACTTAAAACAAACACTAAAAACTAGAGAAAAGATTCAGACAAGTCAGCTTATAAATCGCCTGCAAAATCATGCACTTAGCGAAGAAATAAATGAACTTAAGCCAAGTCAATTAAAAGCGATTGAGATACTATTGAAGAAGTCGTTACCTGACTTACAGTCTACTGAAATCACAGGTGATTCTGATGCTCCAGTAAACTTTAAAGTAATTACTGGTATTCCTAAGAAATCAGATGAGTGAGGTTGAATTACAAGAGCTCGAAACTGAAGAAGAAGAGGTTATCGAGGAAGAGGTTGATTTAAACTACAGACCTAGAGATCCACAGTTATTAATACATGAGGCTGTTGAAGATCATAGGTTTAATGTAGTCGTTGCTCATCGTAGGATGGGTAAAACGGTTTCAGCTATCAATCAGTTAATACATAGTGCATTAAACTGCGAGAAGTCTAACCCTAGATTTGCTTACATTGCTCCTACATACAACCAAGCTAAACGAGTGGCTTGGGATTATTTACTTGAGTACACAAGGCCATTAGATGCTAAAGCGAATATTGCAGAGCTTAGAGTTGATTTTATGGGTGTCCGTATCTCTTTATACGGTGCTGATAATGTTGATTCTCTTCGAGGCATCTACCTCGATGGTGTAGTGATTGATGAGATTGGTGATGTAAATCCTAATCTATTTACAGAAGTAATACGACCAGCTCTGGCTGACCGCAAAGGCTGGACTTTGTTTATTGGTACACCTAAAGGTGCTAACCACTTTAAAACATTACGAGATAAAGCTTCAACTAAAGATGACGGCTGGAACTTATTAGAGTTTAAAGCTAGTGAGACAAAGATATTAGATCAAGAAGAGCTTGATGCTGCATTTAAAGCTATGGGTGAGTCAAAGTTCTTACAAGAGTTTGAATGTAGCTTCGCAGCTCCAGTTGAAGGTGCTTATTACGGTAGCTTGATCAATGATCTATATACAAAAGGTCAAGTGACTGATGTTCCTACTGATGGTATAGCAAAGACATTTACAGCTTGGGATTTAGGTATGGGTGATTCTACTGCTATTTGGGTAGCTCAAGTTGTAGGTAAAGAAATTAGATTGATTGATTTCATGGAAAATCATGGAGTTGGATTAGATCATTACATTAAATGGATAAGGGATAACGGCTACGCTACTGCTGAACATCTTTTGCCACATGATGTACAAGTTCGTGAACTAGGAACTGGTAAGTCTCGTAAAGAGATGATAGAAGAGTCAGGTCTTCCAGTGACTGTTGTAGCAAAGTTAGGTGTCGATGATGGTATTCAAGCAGTAAGAAGAATGTTACCTAGATGCTGGTTCGATATAAAAACAAAACAAGGCTTAGATGCTCTACAAAACTATCGTAGAACTTACGATGATAAAAGAGATGTATTTTTTGATAAGCCTATACACGATTGGTGTTCCCATGCTTCTGATGCTTTTAGATACCTTGCAGTTGGGTTAGATGAAGGCACAAGTGATTGGAATAAACCACTAGACATAAACAATTCATGGGTAGTTTAAATGGCAGATGACAATAAATTAAAGAGTATTCTGGATTCAGAGATCGATGATGCTATCGGTTATCTAGAGACAGAGACTACTGACGAAAGACAGCAAGCACTCGAATACTATTTAGGTGAACCATATGGTAATGAAGTTGAAGGTAAGTCTCAAATCATTACAAGAGAAGTAGCAGAAGTAGTTGATGGTTCATTGCCACAACTTATGCGTGTATTTACTTCATCTGACGATGCAGTTGTATTTGAACCAGTTAATCAAGGTGATGAAGAAGCTGCTGAACAAGCTACTACTTATGTAAACCATATATTCTATAAAGACAATAACGGTTTCGAGATTATGCATGACTGGATGAAGGATGCACTTCTTCAAAAGGTTGGTGTTGTTAAAGCATACTGGGAAGATAAGACAGATGTTAATGTTGAGAAGTATTATGGCCTAAGTGATGACGAGTTGGCTATGATTGCTCAAGACGAAGAAGTTGATATTGTAAGCCAAGATTCTACTATTGTTCAAGAAGCTCAGCTTGATCCAATGACTGGCATGGAAGTATCACCAGTTATATCAATGCATGATGTTAAGCTTAAGCGTTCTGTTAACAAAGGCAAAGTGGTTGTAGAGAATGTACCACCAGAAGAGTTCTTAATATCTAAGCGTGCTAGAACTATTGCAGATGCACCATTTGTAGCTCATCGTAAGATGGTGACTCGTGGTGAATTGATTGCTATGGGTTATGACGAAGAGGTAGTAGAAAAGTTACCTACAGGTGATGCACTAGAGTTTAGCCCAGAAAGAATAGCTAGATACTCCAGAGGTGAACAACCTACCGATATGGATTCAGATGATGAGTCAATGCAGTTGGTTGAATACTTTGAGTGCTATATTCAAGTAGATATGGATGATGATGATATT
>Ga0209138_1001061_pt1 | contig 24662 bp, 38 predicted proteins | sample SaaInl3SG_22_DNA_FD_184645 | JGI IMG/M metagenome (GOLD analysis project Ga0209138, IMG submission 184645) | Marine microbial communities from expanding oxygen minimum zones in the Saanich Inlet - ESP_153SG_22_DNA (SPAdes) (version 2) | ecosystem: Environmental > Aquatic > Marine > Intertidal...
TGATGCGTTCCCAATCCGCTGTGGACTGTGCCGCTGTTTTCAGTGCTGTGGCTTTGGCCTCTGCGGTGGCCTTGGTTGATTCCGCCTTGGCACTGACCCATGTACCGGCCAAGTTCGTGATAGCTGTGACTAACCCAATCATGTGGCATTACCTGTGACATCCGTCTGTATGCAGATAGCTTCATAGTTGATCTTAGGCTGTGGTGCTGTTGCCATGAAATACTCACGGGCTTCAAAGCACTGATCCATTGTTGCGAATGGGCCTTGAGGATAGACAGCGTAGCCATCACCTTGAATTAATATTGCAAATAGTAGCCACATTACGATTACCCCTGTTTACTTAACCAGTAGAAGATGTAGATTACCAAACCAATGGCTGTGAGAACGCTAATGCCCAGACCAATCCCAATGCACCAATCAGTAATTTGTTTTTTACGTTTAGCTTTTTTGGCCTTCTCTTCACGTTCAGCACTGTCTCTACTGTCCTTCATTTGTTTCTGGAAGGCTAACCAGTCCTCCCATAGTCCTGCTCTGCCTTGCCATATCATCATCTGTTTCAGAGTAGCTTCATATTCTTTAAGCTGTTCTGCCGCTTGGAAGGCTTGCATATCGGACTTGTATCCGTGTTCGTGTGCCTTCTTTTGTAGTTCTGCTTTGAAGCCAAAGTAGTCTGCTAGTGCATCACCGGCTTCATATAGTTGTTTACCGTTGGCTATCGCTTCTTTGATAACACCAAAGGCGGCATTAGCGGCGGCAAGCTCAGCTATCATTAGGAGGCTTCCTGCCTAATAAGCCCTGTACTGTTTCTGTTTCGTAGATGCGAATGCCTGTCCATATCAATGTGAATAAGGCCGCCAGAGGTGGCAACACATCACCGATTGTTCCTACTACTGTGACTACACTAACTGCGTCAATAACCTGCTTAGTGCCTTCTGTTGCCATGTCTTTCACATCCTGCCCTTACGCTTCAAGCTGTACCCAAGAGGTTGTATCTTCATCCCAGCGATACATGATGATGTCGCCATTAGAATCTGTAGTTCCGCTATCTGCTGGTAACGCCACTGGTGCTTCCCATAAACACTGCGTCTCGTTCAGTACCCACGAATTGAATGGCTTTGGCGGAATGAACGCATCACGACTCGCATCGTATGTGTATCCAATCCCTGCAAAGTTCTTGCGTAGTGCCTTTGACTGATCTGCTGACTCTGTGCCATCCGCTTGGTAATGCTTTCCGCCACGGGTGTTGTATGACGTTTGCTTATAAACATCACCTGTCCGTGCAGTCAGTGCCGCCTCTTGCCCATCGTCTTCCTGTCGTCCGACAGTGACAAAAGTGACAATGTTGTTTTCATCAAGTTTGGCAAAATGTGCCATTGTTTTCTCCTTTAACTAAACGTCACCGTTTCGCTAGTAGTTGATGTTGCTGTGACAGTATAAGTAGTGTATCCGCCAGCAGTCGATGATGTCTGTGTCACGCCGCCAGAGAATGTTGCTGTGACTGAATCAGGAATCTTGAATACAACAACACCTGAGCCTCCAACACCACCACTGTGACCGCTTGACCCATTGTACCCGCCGCCTCCTGCGCCACCACCAGTGTTGACTCCTCCATCATCACCTTGATCGTATGTTTTACCGTCACCACCGCCACCAGTGCCTCCAGAGGCAGGAGATCCACTGAGCACTCCTGCTCCACCGCCACCGCCACCGCCTCCTGCGTATGTCGAGCCAGTGATTGATGAGGTTGATCCATTGCCACCGTTTCCACTGGTCGAGCTAGATGTGGTTTGGCCTACTGCCCCTGCACCGCCTCCACCACCAGCACCATTGCTTGATGAATCACCACCATCATTTCCTTGTGATGGAGATGTTGATGGAGTATTGCCAGAACCTCCAGACCCACCACGCCTCGAACCGCCCCCAGAACCGCCAGATGTTGCATTGATGTCACCACCACCACCACCTCCACCGCCTCCGGCAGATGTGATTGAGCTGAATACTGAGCTTGAACCTTGAGTCCCGCCAGTCGTTGCGTTTGGATTACCACCAGTGCCACCCGCCCCTACTGTAATAGTATGAGCATAGTTCAGAGGCAGTCCTTCACTTGTTAGCTCACGGAATCCGCCACCGCCGCCACCGCCGCCTTTACGACCACCAGCGCCACCGCCACCGGCAACAACCAAGAAGTCAGCAGTAATCAGATCAGCAATGTTATAGAAAGTAACAGTCTCTGAAGTCGTCGATGTCGCTGTCACTGTGTAGATATTGAATCCACTGACAGCAGTTGACAGAGATGATGTCACGCCACTTGAGAAAATAGCTGTCTTGGTGTCAGGAATTTTGATGATAACGACACCTGAACCGCCAGCCGAGGCAGTTTGCGTTGGGTTTGACCCGCCACCGCCTCCACCGCCAGTGTTTGTGCCGCCAGCGACTGAGGCACTTGTTCCACCAATGTCTGAGCCATCTCCGCCGCCACCGATGCCGCCATTGTTGCTACCGCCTCCACCGCCTCCGGCAAAGTAAACGTCAGAACCAGACACTTCACCGACAGATTTAGATGTAGCAATGGCAGAAGTGATAATTGTGCTAATACTTCCAGCACCACCGACCGCTGTTGTTGGCGTTGTTCCACCAGCCGCACCAGCACCACCACCGCCTGATCCAGAGTATTGTGCGGCTCCGCCGCCATTGTTACCTTGTGATGGGCTTGTTGATGGAGTGTTTCCTGCGCCTCCAGCAGTTGTACCGCCAGCACCAAATGATCCTGTTGAACCACCGCCTGATCCACCTGATCCACCGACAACAGAGTTTCCGCCTGACCCGCCTTTACCACCACCAGTTGATGTTTTGTCAGAAAATACAGAATTAGAGCCGTTTGCTCCGGGCGACCCATTAGTGCCACCAGCACCAACAGTGACCGTATACGGTGTGCCAGTTGCTAATGATTCATCACTGAAGTCTCTAAATCCACCAGCACCGCCACCAGCGCCGTTGTACTGGCCGATCAATGAATTACCGCCACCGCCACCACCAGCGACCACAAGATAATCAGCCAAGAATGTCGGAATAAACTGAACAGTCTCAGATGTGGTTGATGTTGCCGTGACTTTGTAAACGAAATATCCGCTAACAGATGTGATTGTTTCGACTGTCACACCACCAGAAAAAGATGCTTGATGAGTGGTTGGAACCTTTAAGACAACAATTCCAGAACCGCCTGTGCCACCAGAAATGCCTCCAGCGGTTCCACCACCACCTGCGCCTGATCCAGTATTAGTTGCACCGTTTCCACCGACTCCACTGCCGACCCCGCCGTTACCGCCAATGCCTGATCCACCAGTACCGGCTGTACGTCCAGCAGAAACTCCGCCTCCGCCTCCACCAGCGTATGTTACTGACGAACCTGTAATTGATGATGATGAACCAGACCCGCCATTACCGCCATTTACGCTTGCAAAATTTGACCCAGCCGAACCAGCACCGCCGCCACCACCGCCTGACCGATAAGTAGCTTCATCAGAACCGCCTGTTCCAGAGTTATTACCCTGCGATGGTGAAGTTGATGGCGTATTACCCTGACCAACAACCGAACCAGCAGAGCCGCCAGATCCTCCATTGCCACCAGCATTTGCTCCAGATGGAAATCCACCTTGACCGCCACCAGTTGAGGTGATTGACGCAAATACGCTGTCGGAGCCTTTAGTTCCAGAGCCACCTCCAGCACCTCCAGATCCAACCGTTACTGTGTATGTTGCTCCAATGCTAATTGCCTCATCTGTGCCAGTACGGTATCCGCCAGCACCGCCAGCCCCACCGCTGGCTCCTCCACCACCTCCGGCAACAGTGAGATACTCAACAGCAATGAACTCGCCTAAAGCACGACCCCATCCGTATGCACCTGCGACCGCCGCCGCTAGTCTGCTAATGACTGGCATTTATGCAAAATCCGCTACTGAAGCCAAAACTGTAAATGTTGCATCGGCTGTCTTGATGATGTTGTAAGTGTACGCATCAATGCCGCTTGCAGTGCCTTCCGTTGGTGCTGATCCACCTTGCCACTTTGGTGTGACCGATGATCCATCCACTTGGAACGCTGAATTGTAATACGCTGTCGAGCCTTGTGTGACCAAGAATACAACCGTCAATGCTTCACCAATGGACATCATCGAATTGAGTGTATTCGATCCATCGCCACGCACGTTGACTGTCCAGTTCGCAGAAGCGTTTGTTGTGTAATACAGAACCGCCTGAGTCAAGGCATCGTAGTTGATCGTGCCAGTTGCCGCCGTTGCGGAAATGGTCATCTTCTCTTTGGTCTGCTGAACCTTAGATGTGCCAGCAACCTCTAAGCCGTCAGTGACTGCTGTTCCGGTGACATCAATGCCTGTGGAGGTTGTGGTAAATTTGCTAGAATTAGCATAAAAAAGTTGCGCACTACCATTCTCAGAAAACCTTGCTAATTTATCTTGGGATGCTGTCTGAAGCCAAATATCATTTGAGCCTCTTATAAATAAATCACCTGCTCCAACATCTTCAATAAAACTAGACGATCCATCATGATAAATCTGGAGGTCACCAATATTGCCTAGTTCAATCTTAGCGTTGTCGTTACCCCTGAACCCATCAGCAGAAATATTACCTGTGACGGTTGCACCTACGTTGGTTGTTTCGAGCTTAGTAGAGTGGTCATAAAACAAGCGAGTTGTTCCATCTGCTATTGCCTGTAAATAATTTTCGCCTGTTTGAGATTGTAAGGCCATTTCAGTTGACGCTCTAAGGTATAACGCACCTGTTCCCTCATCTCGTATCCAACTATTACTCCCATCATGATAAATCTGTAAATCAGACCCCGCACCAAAGATGGCCTTGTCGTTGTCGCCAAAGGTTAAATCCCCGGTAATCGCATCACCTGTATTTAAAATGTAATTATCTGGGATGCTAGTCAGGTAACTCTGCAGGTCACTGATCTGTGACTCAGTAATTGACAATGCCGCTTGATGCGCTGTAACGTCTCCCTGAGTGACTGTGTAGTCTGTAATGTACCCTGAGTCGTTTGTAAAACTAGAGACTGCTGTAGGGCTTCCTGTGAGGTCTGAGTAGGCTCCAGTGGTTGCTACAGTAGCTAGATCGCCCGGCTGTACTGCTGAGTCAGCTAGTGTACCCTGTGCCGCAGTAGCGTAGTCTGTAGATGCTGTTGTTGCCGCTGTGCCTAGCCCTAAGTTAGTGCGAGCAGATGTTGCATTGTTTAAGTCAGAAAGGTTGTTGACAGCCAGTAGCGCACCAGAGACATCAGCGTATGCCGCTACCCATTGGCTACCTGTGTACACCTTCATTACTCCATCAACACTGTTGAAGTACAAGGCTCCACCAACTAACGCATCACCATCGTTATCTACTGATGGATCTGAACTCTTTTCTCCGAGGTAGCGATCATCGAAATTGTCGAACGCCGCCAGTGTTTGATCTCTTGCAGTCGTCGCAGTTGTTGCCGCGTTACTTGCAGTCGTAGCCGCTGTAGATGCTGTAGTAGCAGATGTTGATGCTTCAGATGCTTTTGTAGTTGCTGTAGTAGCCGCTGTAGATGCAGTAGACTCTGATGCCGCCGCATTAGTTTCAGCAGTCTCTGCCGCTACCTGTGCCGCTTCTGCCGCAGTACGAGCAGTCGTAGCCGCTGTTGCAGACGAGGCCGCTGTTGTTGCTGATGTAGCCGCATTGGTTTCGCTAGTAGATGCGTTAGACGCTGAAGTGCTGGCGGCTGATGCTGAAGAGGCCGCTTGAGTTGCTGATGTAGATGCCGCTGATGCTTGTGATGTTGCAGTGCTTGCGGAGTTAGTTGCACTCGACGCAGAGCTTTCGGCTGAAGACGCTGAAGAGGCCGCATTCGTAGCAGACGTAGCCGCCTCTGCCGCCTTTGTCGTTACAGTGTTTACTGTTGCAGAGTCTGTAGTCTCAACAGCACCACCGGGGCCACGATAAATGGTCATAATCTCTCCAGTTTATAGAATTAGAAAGGGGGCCTGAATAGACCCCCTAGATTGCTTTAGGCGTTGAAGACCAATGCCAAAGCTGACTCAGGACGTAATACCTGAATACCGTAGAGAGTGTCTGCTGTGAACAAATCACCCAAGTACTCTTGCTTGTACTGAGTTTGAGTGCGGACACCCATTTGCTCTGCGAATACCATAGCGTCTTTGTGACCTAAGATACCAGCCTTGAGCTCGCCACCACCGGTAGCACCGTTTTCAGCGGCTGTCTCAGTGACAGGGCAGTTTGTAGAAACGTAGATTTGGATACCGTAAAGTGATCCAATGTTTCCATTCGCTACAGGCTGTCCAGATACGAAGTCTGAAGAGTTGTAACGATCGATACCACGAATAGTCTGAACGACTGAAGGCGGTACGACGAGGAAACGGTTGTCCATAGGAACATCGTTGTCGTCTAACTGCTTAACAGCGGCGCGTAAGCCAGCATCTGAGAAGATGTCAGCAGGAACTACAGTGTCAACAGCATACGCAGTCAAGCCTGTAGAAGCGTCCATGTAGAACGAGTTAGAGTGAATGAAGTCTGAACCAGAACCGTTGTCATCACCCAAGCGCTTAGCAAGTGTAAACAGATCAGTATCAACCTGCTTTGCAAGAGCGTAGCCAGCGTCTGAAGTGTAGAACTGACGCATAGAAGCGAGAGCCTGTACATCAGTGATGTCTTCGATCAAACGTGAGTACTCGTAGTGCTTGTCTACGGTTACCTGTACTTCTGACTCAGTTGCCGCAATCAGAGTTACCTGAGTTTCAGCAGTCTTTGCAGATGCATCGCCACGAGTAGGCTTAGGGATGTGAAGTGTGTCGCCCTTCTTGCCAGTCATAGGCATACGGTTGACAAGGTTAGCAAGTACGAGTGACTTCTCGTATGCCGCTACGATTTCATCGGACCAGATTTCTGGGATGAAAGTTGCACCAGTAGTATTGGTGACGTGGTTAGTACCAAGTGCCATGTTAATATCTCCTTAACACTATTTGACACGACCTTCAGCGTATGCCTGCATAATCTCATCTGAGAGTTGCTGATACCGCTTAGGGTCAGTTTGCATGAGTTTAATAATATCGGCACGACGATAGATCTTCCGAGATGGAGCCTCTCCTGATCCTTTTGCCTTACCTGTCGATGCGGCCTTCGCTTGGTTTTTACGATCCTGTTTCTGAACCTCTTCCGTCTGCTTAACGATGTCCTGACGTTCTTTCCATAAGGTTAAGAGTTCATCAGCGGCATCATAATCAAACTTCTGATCTGCCTGTGCATATAACTGCTGGCGTACTTTAGAAGCCATAATCCATTCGCCAAACTTTTCATCTTTTAATACATCTTGATAATCAGGATGATTTTGATTAAGCTGTGCTAAAATGGCAGACTGCTTTGCCTGTAAGTTATATTGCTCAGCTTCCTTCATCTTAGGATGCGAAGCGAGTTTACGCTCGATGTAGGCGTCAGGGTCATCAAAGAAATCAATCTCTGTTTCCTCTTGTGCCTGTGGGCTTTGTTTTTGTGTTTCAAGTTGTGTCTTGACAAAGTCGTCAACGATTTTCCGCAGTTCCCCAACTTCAGAGCTCTGACGTCCGATTAGCTTCTCAGCTTCCTCGTGCATCTTTGCAATCTCTAAGGCAGATTTGCCTTTGTATTTGTCTGGGACATCTTCCTCAACCTCGGCAGTTACCTCTTCAGGTTGCTCTGGTTCCTCTGCAGGCTCAATAGTTTCCTCTGCAGGTAGTTCTGCGAACTCTTCCTCGTTGTCGTCTTCTAGACGCTCGATAAATGTTGCCATTATTAAAAACTCCGTGCTAGAATTAGCATTATGGATATATTAGATCTTAGCGGCTCTCTCGTGATCTCTTGCCCACTTATCATCAGCATCAGGCCAACCTGTGCCATTAAACTTCGTAGAGACTGGAGAGATTATCCGCTGTGCGGTTTCGCCACAATCCAAGCAAGTAACAAACTCATCATTAGAGTCTATCCAGTGCTCTTCAATTTTGTGGCATGTGGTACATCTAAAATCATGTCTCTTCAGCATTCTCAGCCTCCAAGACATAATCGTAGTTGTTCTTTATACCTGTCTCAAAAGATTGCATCTTTAGTAAGACAGCCCGCTCACCTTTGAGGTAAGCCAAGTGGTCTGAATCCTTGATATCCTCAATACGATGAGTATCAAGCGTTTCAGTAATATCATTAATAAATTGTTTCCAACCATCAGAAAGAAACAAATCAAAGTACCGTTCGTAGTACTTTTCCTCTTCGGAAGTCAACACATTCTCCTTAGTTTCGGTGCGTTGCTAACTATATAGAAATATTCTAGCACAAATCGTGCCAAAAGTCAAGACTTAGCAGACTCTTTTCTTGTTGGTGTAGACTTCGTAGTCTTTTGAGCCTCTTCAAGCGCCTCTAAACGCTTGTCTAGACCTTCTAAGATCTTATTGACTTGGTTTACAACTTTATTCATATCTGCTTGTGTGATCATTGATCATTCTCACCTTTCATTTGCTTTTCAACGATAGCTTCATCAGATGCGATGGAGCGCTCTTTTAACAACAACTCTGCAATCTTAGCTCGACGTTGGAATTCTTTCTCATCCGTGTCGCCCGGTTGTAGGTTTGTTGATAAAACTTTCAGTCGATCTGTCTCAGCCTCGTAAGGGAGTAACTGAGTTTCGACATTGTTCTGTTGGATACGAGACTGGGCTTCAGCGGCTTGAGCCTGTAAAGTTGCCAGAGTCGCTTGAGCCTGTTGCATCTGCATCTGCATCTGAGCCTGTTGCATCTGTTGCTCTTCTGGGTTAGGTTGCATCGATTGCTGAAGACCTGCGATGATCTCTTCACGATTAGACAAGTTCATATTGTCAACGATTGACTGAACCAGCATTGGGTACATTGGAGAGTCTTGACCCATTGTTTGCATCAACTGTACTAGCTGTGTGACTTCATATTCACGAGCAATAATACCAAGAGATGATGATGGTACGAACTTGTAGTCCTGAACAGGATAGAGCTCTGGATCAAACTGCATGTAACGCCATGCCGCCTTCTGAACAAACGGTAGCAAGAAAGCCTCTTGGAAGTTAATCAATGTACGCTTGTGGCGCTTGATGATCGCTCCAAGTGACATCGAGATACCAGCGGCTGTAGCGTCTCCGTTGATGGACCCTGGGATACCTGCCGCATCGATTGCACCAGTAGCCATTTGGACCATCGTTTGTAATGCACCGGCTTGCTGGAAGGTATTACTATCAAGTTGTCCGAACTTGAACGGCTGTAATATCTCTGATGGATTACCGTTCGTAAGGATAGTCTTGCCGGGTCTAACTTCCATTTTAGCTCCGCGAGGAAGGCGTGAAGCATCAACAGCAAGCATAGGGTGTACAGTAAGCGCAAGTGCGTCAATACGGGCTCTCAATTCCGTGTCTAATGCTTTCTGTGCGTTGTATCCCTTCTCACACACTCCACGACCCCAGAAACGACCGGGTACGATATCCCAAGGGAACGCAATGACAGGACGGTCCTTCATCATGTAAGGGTTCTCTTCGACCTTGAGTACTTGGGAGCCGTTAGCGATCACTACAATGGCTTCAATGTACTTAGTGTCTTCCTTTTCCCCAACATACTCTTCCTCGTCATCTTCTTTGATGGCGTCATAGAACAACTCTGTAGGGACTAAACCGTAGTACTTAGTCAGACGTACCTTATCGTCTGTGTACATGGTAATGTTTTTATCTGCTTCCAGATCGGTGTCTGTGTAGTACTCAGTGATTTCAACATCACGATAAATACCAGACTCAATACCTTGCTCGACTTGATGCTTAGGAACAAACTCGTCGATAGCGACACCAAGAGCATCCTCAATGTTTGTCGCAACAGGGTCAATCAAGAAGTTCTGGGGCAGTACAGGCTTTAGACGGACCTTGTAGCGCTCTGCTTCTGTCACGCCATAGGCTTGCATAGCACCGTCCATGATCGGCTGTGTAGCAGGACGCATCTCAAGCTCTTCGTCTAGGATGATCTCTGCCATCCCCGTACCAAAGACTGCAGAGTTAATCAAACACTCAGCAACAGCCTTGCGAATACCACTCTTCTTGAAGTCTTCATCAAGTTGTTGTCTAATCTTTTGTACGTCGATAGGGTTCTGGTCAGCCAAGTCATCTTGAATATCAAACCACTTACCACGACCAAATGTCGCTTCCTCAACCTCTGCAACAGAGGACTCTACAGCCTGTTGGAGTGCTGGGGAAATGATACGACTGCGCTCAGACTCTCGCATCTTATCTGACGGGTCCCAGATACCTCTCCAAAGCCTGTAGTATTCATCAAACTTTGATTCGTAGTTTGCTTCATAGTGGTCACGCCACTGATCACACTTTTCAATAACCCAATCTTCAAGACCAGTTAGGATTGCTGTGCGATTTTCGTAATCCATTTCTTAGTACCCCGATATCTCATCTAAGATTTCAAAATCATCATCTTCATAATCATAGTAGTAAGCAACTTTAGCTAACTGGTCTATGTACGCTAATGCATCCACCAAATCGTCGTGGACTAGTGGGTTAGGAAACTGGAAGAGCTCATCCAAGAACTCAGTATTCCAAGACCCTTCTGCCAGAGTTACCGCACCGTTCTCAAAGCGGCCCTGTAGAGCCCAAACAATCCGATCTGTTTTTCGTTGGTTCCCGTGTGTCAACTCTTCAACTCTAAAGAATCTCTGACGGGACTTCATAATATCTGTAAGGTAGGGCAGTACAGCGTTCTTTAGAGCGCCCTTCTCAATCCCTACGGCCACTGGTCGATATTTATCAACCGCATCGAATATCTTCTTTGCAGTCTTCTTGATATCCCAACGACCAAACACAATGTCCGCCACATACCAACCATCTTCATTGGCCTTGACGATTGCAATGGAGGTGTTATCTAATCGTTTTGCTCGTGCGGACTTCGCCTTCGCTACGTCTGCAAAGCCTGCTAAGTCTACCGCAATGTAGTAGTCACCGAAGTCAGGTTCCTCGCCAAACTGAACCCAATCCTCTTTAAAGATTTCAGATCCGAGTGCTTCAAAACTCGCCATGAATTCTTGCCGGAACGCATAAGATGACATCGACTTTTTAGCGGTATCAATCTCTTCAGGATCCAAGAGCGGGTTATCATACGAAGTGAAATGCCATGCACGATACGTTTCATCGTTCTCAAACTCTGCATACTTATAGAGCTCATAGAAGTGGTTACGACCCTTTGGCGTCCCAATAAAGAGTGCATTACCCTTTTGGTCAGCAAGAGCCGGTCTTAACACCTCTTCCCAAACGGATGGCTTCATATCCGCATATTCATCCATAACAAGGAACTTCAAGGAGACACCACGCATGGTATCCGGTCTATCAGCACCTTTTAACGAGATCGTTGCCCCGTTAATCAATTTGATTTGCATGTTATTTACATGACTAGAAGAGACAATGGGATGTGCTAGTTCAAGTAACACACCCCACATAATATCCCTAGCCTGCCCCTGTGTAGGGGCTACATAGAACACTGTTCCCTTATTAGACTGCAGAGCGTTAAGGATCAACATCCAAGCCGCTAGTCGTGACTTACCACAACGACGACCTGCCGCTACAACTTTAAAACGCTCTGTCGCCTCCCAAACTTCTTGTTGCCAAGGTAACAGTTCAACCTTTAACTCAGACATTAACTAAACAATGGCCTTTCGTTAATCGTTCCAACATACGAATCTGGATCACGGTATTCAGCAACCAGTTCAGGATCAAGAAACAAGTCTTGGTTAAACTCTAAAGGAACATATTGATCCGCTACTGCCTTTGCTGATGTTTTAGCAACTTGTTCTTTAGGCAGAACGGCTAAGGGCTTTTTTATCTCTTCGTCCACCTGCTGTGCAATGTCCAAAGGGATTATTCCCTCTTCAGGATAATCACGAACAATGTACTTGTTAGCTCTGTTGACCCAGCCCATCAGATACTTTAGCTTTGATGGATCACTCATTGTGATATCATAATAAAAACGCTTACGCTCTGTAGAGTAGTCGTTTGTATTAATCTTTGAGTCATTGATCGCTTGTAATGTATTCGGTCCAAGGATTCCATCAACTTCAGAACCAACGATACGCTGTAGTAACTTCGTAGCCTGTGGAGCACCGGCATTGACTGCCATGTCTACCACATTCTCTTGTAGATCAACATTCGTAATCTTGTCATAGCCCGGACGGTAGTAATAATCCTGAGCATAGATCTCAATCGCATCGTCTTCTGTCAGACCTTTAATATCATCTTCAGTGATAGACTCAACAGGGACGCCTCTGTAAGACGCTAGAGCCTGTGGTGTGATACCCCAGTTCGTTCCAATCAGCGCAGAGCCTGCATAGTTACCAGTGTCATCAGGGTCATTCTGAAACCCACCTTCATTACCAACAATCCTTTCTAGGATTCGTTGTACGTTACTCGGAATCGACATCGATCACTTCCCCTTCAATAGCTTCAGAGTCTTCATTACCCACAATCGTTGTATCACCACCAACACCAGTAATCATAATACTGACAGAACTTCGTCCATTGGTTGCCTTATCCTTTTCAAAATAAGAAACCGGTAATACTCGGTCCATACACATCTTCAAAGCGGCCATTTGACCTTGATGTTCATCATCCAAAGCAATGTCAATAATCTTATTGATGACTTTGTCGCCCGAAGTTGCTAACAATCGAGCCTTAAACTCATTAATCCTTGCGGCATCACCCGGTGGTCTACCACGAACACCTCGATTACCACGCTTTTTAGCCTCTACATCAGTCTTCCGAGGTCTACCACGCTTTGCAGGCGCTTTCTTACCCGCATCTTCAGTGATCGGTATAGACTTTGTAGTCGTTTTAGTCGTTTCAGTCATCATTAGCTCTGGACTATCGATAAGTTACCCAAGATAGAGATATTCTATCATAGTTATCAACACAAGTCAAGTGAAATGTCAAGCCTTTTCTACTTAATAACAAGTTATTCACAGGTTATTAACAATTTATCCACATTTCAAAGGGTTATCGAGGGCTCTAGAGGCTATTTAGTATGGTTCTTTTCCTTATTTAATTTGGCTCTTTAGCAAATCTGTGCGGGAGCATGGAAAATAAAACTAGCAGTAAGGCCTCCCCCGGTACTAGGTAGACTCCATAGCCTGTTTAGATCAGAGTTGGCACGATTCTTGCATGCTAAATAGTCTGCAGAGTTGGCATAGTTCTTGCATACTCTAGAGCCTGGAGAGTTGGCATAGATCTTGCATACCCACCCGGTATAAAAATTGGCACGATTCTTGCAAGACTTTACAGCCTGAATAGTTGGCATAGTTCTTGCATGCAACTCTAAAGCGCCCATAACTTTTCAGTTTATCACAGAACTCTAGAGTCTGTCTAGTCCTAGATCGATTGTATTTATTAATGGGTTTGATGTAGTCGATAGAGAAATAATATAGGCTAAATAGTTGTCAGAGTATTGAAATGTGAGTGTCGATGTGGCAGGCATTAGAGCTCTGAAAACTAGATCAACACTCTACCAATCTGTCAAATAACTTTGGTCTAATTGCAAAACCTGAGACGCATTCTAAGGCCCTCTGTCGGTCGATATCGCTCAACCGTTGTCTAGGTATTCAAAAAAATAGATCGTCGATTTCGATATTTAGTTGTTGACAGAGTTTGACTAATCTGTTAATCGCGCATGCGTTCCTATTTATGCAATCCAGCCTAGAAATAATTTAAAATAAAGTGTTGACATTGCTTGTGACATTGTTAGTATTTACGAAACTCATTTAACAAAGGTAATTAATTATGACTAGATCAGATCTCATTAAGGAATTAACTAAGGTTCAGAACCTACCTCATAACCTGAACCGAGACATCATGACAATTGCGGGTATGATGTCAGACGATCAAATCAAAGCTCACATCGAGCGCAACAGAGAGGCGGCGTAAGCCGTCCTAGGGGAGTTATTACAATGTCAAACAATTACGAAATCTATACACGATTCAATAAGGCTACAGACACCAAGGGCGAGAGCGTGACAGCGATTGCGGTAGACCAATTCGATCTATCTAAGCGCCAAATGACAATGCCGTACAACTACGCGCTAAGCATGCAAGACAATCACGACACTGTCGCAAATGCTCTAGACGCTAAGCTAACAGAAGAGGCGATCATTGAGGATTGCAAGCGAGATCCACGTTTAAATATCAGCATCGAGCGTAGATCGTGCGCTCGGTATCATGTAGTCGCGTTCGACGAGACAAAGTCTGGCGCGGGTTTCCGTTATCAAACAGCATACAAGGGGTAATGATTATGAAGGTATTCAAATTCAATCCAGCAACAGGTAAGCGTGGTGAGCAGATCGATGAAATCCGCCGTCCTAGTACGTTTTCACAATCTATTGAGTTTGCACAATCGAAAGGGGTACAGACTCATCTAGACTTTGTGAAGCCGTCCAACACAGATAACCAAGTATGGTCTTCGCATCTATACATGGGACGGGATGATAAGGCGGGGCAATTAATTGTCTCGGAATATGACGATTGGATTTGTTGTTGTAGTGGTGAGTATAACGGACAGCCAACAGAAACAGGCATGGCATGGGTCTGGCATGTGATCCCACCATATAAGCAATTAACTAAAGAAGAGGTATAATCATGGATAACTTAAAAGACTTGGATTCAAAGACGCTGTTCGAGATGCTCGCAAATGCGGTGGCGACATCATCATGCGGTGGACACCACAAGGGCGACATGAACGATGCATATGCCAAGACCTATGCCGAAGAGCTCAACAGCAGAGGCTATGAGGTTAACTTGTCACACTTTGCAGGCATACGAGCGGCTCTGTCGTATCTAGGAACATTTAACGGAAGAGGCTCATACTAACTACACTGACGAGACCGGCTTAAGCTACCGGTCGAAACTGTCGCCAATCCCTCGGGCGGCAGTCTGTAGAGGCTAACAAATGGAGCACATGAACATGAAAAGACTAGTCGGAATTGCAACAAGTAAACCAAAGAGCAAAGCGCCGAGAGGCTTCACAGTCTGGAAAGGCTTAAGCGCTCTAGACAATCAACCGATAGCCGTGATTGCCACGTTAGAGACCAACAACCGGAAGACCGGCGATATGGTGCAAGTCTGGATTCTACGATCGGATGTGAATCCGGTAGAGGCTACCAAGACCGGACAAGACTTTTCGATATGTGGTAATTGTCCGCATAGACACCACAACAAGGGCGCCTGTTATGTCAATGTAGGACAAGCGCCGAATTCGATTTATAAAGCGTTCAAGAATGGTCGATATCCTGAATACGATCACAAGCAACACTCACAATACCTAAAGCATCGCAAGGTGAGACTTGGTGCCTATGGTGATCCTAGTGCGGCTCCCTATGAGGTTATGCGTTATCTTGCACATATTGGTATCGGTTGGACCGGCTACACGCATCAAGCAAAGCATCACAATTTCGACGAGCGATTCTTTGACATTTGTATGGTTAGTGCTGATTCACCTAAACAGGCAAAGCTCTACCAAGACCTAGGAGCTCGGACGTTTCGGGTTGCAATGGTAGGCGATGCAATGCATGACAGCGAGATAGAGTGTCTATCAGACAGCAAGGGGATGACTTGTCTTGATTGTGGTCTATGCAATGGCAACAAGAGAGAAGCCGAGTCTATCGTGATTGCGGTACATGGCTCCAAAGCGTCAAAGTTCAAGACGTCTACACTGATTCCTTTGACAGAGGTATGAATATATGATCGAATCGCAAATGCTCGGCATCGATAACGGAGCGGCTCTGTTGGTCGCTCTCTATGCCATAGGTTGCTTAACTTGGTTAGTTATTAGGAGTATGAAACCATGACGACAATAAACATGATCGAACAAGGCGCCAGCCGTTTTTATGAACATGGAAACGCTCGGTTGTTTGAAACCGAAGACGAAAACTATTATTTCTTTGAACATGCGACACTAGGCGATGAGGGCTTTTGTGGTGGCGTATGGGTTAAGAATCGATACATCATGGATTATGATGGCGTCTACAACCTACCCGAAGACGTCGAAGCGATTCTATACAGTCTCGGTTGCGCTTGGGTGCATGATGTAACAGAACCACAAGAGGTTGACCATGCAAAAGTGTGATCTATGCAACGACAAAGCGCTTGTCATTGAAAACGATAGAGACTATCTTTGCGCTAAGTGTTGGCTTAAACATAACAAACCAAATCAAAAGGAAACTAAAAAATGACACCACAAGACTCTAAAGCCTATTCCGACTATTACGAAGTCTCGGAACACTACCCAGACTTTGACGACTATTGCGAGTTCATGGAAGAGCTCTATCTAAGCGAAATCTTAGAGTTCTATTGTGAAGCCGATATCACGGACGAGCTCGGTGATCAAGTAAGCTCGGAGCGTATGTTCATATGGTGGGACAATCAACTACCAGAGTTCAAAACGCTAAAGCTCTCTGAAGCCTACAAAGAGGGATGGCGTGTAGATCTTTACATAGCGTCCGAAGAGCAGAAAATTGAAGATTCTAGGTACTAAGACACTCTGAAGCGCTGAAAGGCGCTTACAGAGCTTTACAATGCGAAATAGAGGTATATTTATGGCTGGTAAGATCCAATGGTCACCACAACAGGTAGAACTATTAAAGAAACTATGGGAAGAGGGAGTCACGTCCGCCGACATAGGTCGAAAGGTAGGTAAAAACGCGGCTAGCGTTAGAAGTTATGTAAGACGCAACCGAAAGGCTCTAAAGCTCAAACAGCGTTCAGAGGCTCATAACCTACACTTGCAACCACGGGGTAACAAAGACTTTGAAAGGCTTTGGAGTGGAAGTGTTCCTAGAGGACATTGGATGATCACAAAAGCATGGGGTAAAGCATGTACCAAGACATAACCATGCTCATAACCTGGACCGTGATCAGTGGTTGCGTTTATGTCTTCTTTAGTGTCTCGGACGACTAGTGTCACACTAGATTTTATCGCGTTTTTGTGCTATTTTCGCTTCTCTAAAGAGCTCTGAAGAGGAACATAAATGCGATGCAAAGCATGTGATAAATCATTAACGGACTATGAGTCAACAAGGAAGTCTATGACGACAGGTGAGTTCTTAGATCTGTGTAATGATTGTTATAAGTTTATTAAGGAAGACGTCTATGTGATTGATAATCCTGACAATATGGATATCAATGACGTTATTGACATTAACGATGATTACTGATACCCTCTCTATATAGTCTATATAGCTCTTTAGTTTATTATTATAATATTACTAATAATAACTAAGAGACTCTAAAGAGGATAAGGAAACCGAACAATGAACAACAAAGATTTTGAGACTTCAGCACAAGAGATGTCGATGCACATCGCACTATGCGTTTGTGTGGATTATGTCCGTTCATGGGGCACAGTTGATTTCTTGGAAAAGTTAAACGAGTATATCGACAACCAAGGTGATTGGTATGAAGTGTATTATGCAATCAACCAATTGAAAGAACGTGAACGACAAGCAGAGCGAGAAGCAAATGAGTGAACTTGATACGTTTTTCTTAATGACAGAGCTCAAGAGGCGACTAAGCAACCACCTCTTCAGCGATGAACCTGAATCAGATAGTTTCTTGGAAGATCTATGGTGCGAGAACGAGTGCAACGAGGTGACAATGGATCACCTACATAACCAACTCGGTAATCTCATTAGACGCTATGAGACCATCATCAAACTCAGACTGGATGATCGTGATGAATAAATTACCACCAGTAGAGCGCCCCTATGGTGACTCTATAGGCCTCACAGGCGACAGCGCATACATGTGGGCAATCTTCTTAATGAACGAAGCCGACATGAACGAAGATTACATCGCCTATGACGACTGGAAATCGATGGTCGAGTCTCTAAAGCCTTCACCGGGCAAAGCAGTCCCCGCTGTCGTCCACTATGCAAAACTTGAAGAGGCGATCAAGAATTATGGCGTTTGTTGAACATACCCTAGAGTGTCCGAAGTGTGATAGCAGTGATGCATATGCCATTGACGACAAAGGCTGGGGAAAGTGTTTTAGTTGTGGTTCAAATGTACCACCAAATACAGGGATAACTGAGAGGGATTCAATGCAGTCTAGTAGGGTAGTATCAATCAAAGACCGAACGTCCGACACAGAGGCTTACAATGCGTCTCAGGGGGTAATCTATAGGGCTTTTCCGAACAGGAAGATCAATGTCAAGACTTCAGAGGTCTATGGTGTTGGTGTTAGAGGCTCTGACGTAGTCTTCCCCTTTGGGGGTGATCTAGCCGCCAAGGTCCGGGTCAATGGCGATAAAGACTTCCGTATTGAAGGTGATTGGAAAGGAGCATCAACACTATTCGGACAAGAGAGATTCTCTGCAGGCCAGAAGTTTGTCATGGTCCTTGAAGGTGAATTTGATGCGATGGCCGCACACCAGATGATGTCGTATAAGACCCCTTGCGTCTCGGTACGAAATGGAGCTCAATCGGCTCTAAAGGACTGTAAAGCCAACTACGACTACCTCGATTCCTTTGACGAGATCATCTTTTGTTTTGATAATGACAAACCGGGTCTAGAGGCTCAAGCACAGTGTGCAGAACTGTTTAGCCACAAGGCCAAGTGTTTTAAACATATCAATGGACTGAAGGACGCATGTGACTACCTTGTTGAGAACGAGGCCGGTTCCTTTGCCAAGGCTTTCTGGAATGCCGAGCGTTGGACACCGGATGGAATCATTGCCGGTACGTCATTGTATGATGAGGTGATGAAGCCGTTAGCCAAGGCCGATTGTGAATACCCCTTTGATGGTCTAAACAAACTCACCTATGGTATCCGTAAACAAGAACTGGTGACAGTGACAGCAGGATCAGGGCTCGGTAAGTCTCAGTTTCTACGAGAGATCATCTGGCACATCCTGCAGAGCACTCAGTCGAACATTGGATTGATGTTCTTGGAAGAGTCCACAAGGAAGACTGGGTTGTCTCTGATGTCTCTAGCGGCTAACAAGCCGTTACACTTACCAGACACCGAGTCAACACAAGAGGAAAAGGATCATGCGTTCAAAGCGACTCTCGGAACTGATCGTCTCTTCATGTTTGATCATTTTGGCTCAAGTGATGTTGACAATATCGTTAGCCGTGTTCGGTATCTCGCCAAAGTGGTTGGATGTGATTATATTTTTGTGGATCACATTAGCATTATTGTTTCTGCTCAATCTAATGGTGATGAGCGTAAGGCTATTGATGAAATCATGACTAAACTGCGGATGCTCGTCCAAGAGACTGGGGCCGCATTGATTGTTGTCTCTCACCTCAAACGACCAGAGTCTAAGGGTCATGAAGAGGGAGCGGCAACGTCATTGGCTCAGTTGCGAGGCTCTGGCTCCATCGCTCAGTTATCTGACATGGTGATCGGCCTAGAGCGTAACGGACAAGCTGATGATGCAAGAGAACGCAACACAACCCGTGTCAGAGTACTCAAGAATCGTTTCTCGGGTATTACTGGTCCGGGATGTAGTTTGTTGTACGGACTGGAAACAGGACGGATGGTTGAGATTGACGAGGAGGCTCTATGAGAACATTAGTGGAAATTGCTAAAGATATCCGTAAAGCGCAACGTATTGCTTACGATATTGAAGTAGCCTATTTACACTCAGATTACGATGACTTTGATGTCCCTAGTGATCGTGATGTGTATGATGAAGACTTTTCAGCATTAATGAATGAGTTTTCAAGGACCATTGGTATCTTTGAGAATGATGAGTTTGCATCATCGACATATGCAATACTTACTACAATTCAAAAACACCTCTCGTTTGATGACTTAGAGGATAAATATCACGATATTCGTGAGTACATCGACTGCGATGAGAATCCTACAGTTGAAGGAATTTCTAAGCTCATGGATGAACATCGACATTACTAGGAGGCTCTATGAAGCACTGTAACAAATGCGATACAACCAAGGACTTGACCGAGTTCAGTAAAAGTCGTCGCGCTGTGGATGGATTACAACCATTATGCAAAGCATGTATGAGAATTCATCAGAAAAACCACAATCCAAGACATAACGCTAATCGCATGTTTATCAAAGGTATAGGATACATATCTAAGAAAGACATTAGGTTTAAGGACATCTGGAAACCCGGTCGTTATAAGTCTGTTATGGACGTTGCAAGTCTTAACGCTGTTGAGACAGTCAAGGCCGGTCATGTGTACATCATTTACAACCACACATTTGAGGGGTGGTTCAAGGTCGGTTGTGCGCTGGACGCTAAAGATCGCTTGAAGAGCTTCCAGACTGCGTCACCCTTCCGGGACTATAGCCTGATGTTCTACGAAGACTTTGATGATCGTAAACGCGCTGAGAAGCTGATCCATGACAAGTTGAAGTCACATCCTCGTCTGGTACAATGGAACTATGAATGGTTTATGATTGAACCATCAATAATTAAGAAGGTGATTTTAGATGTCAAACAAGAAACGACTGACGCTCGACATCGAGACGAACACGGACCACAATATAATCTGGGGTTGCGTTACTGAGGATCACGACACCGGGGAGATTCAGGTCCATCACGGGCCTGAGACTCTAGAGCCTCTGTTGCCACAGTATGATGAAATCATCGGTCATAACTTGATCGGCTTTGACGCTCCAAAGATTAAAGAGCTCTGGGGTGTTGGTATCAAGAAATCACAAGCAGTTGACACCTTGGTACTGTCTCGCCTACTTAACCCAGTGATCGAGGGCGGACACAGTCTCAGAGCCTGGGGTGTGCGCTTAGGTGGTGACGGTAAGATTGAGTTCAGTGATTATAATGGTGGATGGACTGAAGAGATGGAGAAGTACTGTATCCAAGACGTCCGTCTAACCACACAGGTTTACCGGGAGATCCTGACGCATTATGCCAAGTGGAAAGAATCAGACAGAGCAATCAAGCTCGCACACGAATTGTTCATGGAAACATGTAAACAAGAGCGGACAGGTTTTAAGCTGGATGTCCCTAAAGCTCAGATACTACATGCTACTCTGGCAGACCGAATGGCAACTATTGAAGCTGAATTGCAAGAGATATTTGAACCGATTGTAGAGGAGCGTTGGAGTGAGAAAACAGGAAAACAACTTAAAGATCGAGTCACACCTTTTAATGTCGGGTCCCGAAAGCAAATTGCAGAGAGGCTCCAAGGGCTTGGTTGGATACCTAGTAAATTTACAGAGAAGGGATCAGTTATCGTTGACGAAACCACGCTCGAAACTGTAGAGATTCCAGAGGCTAAACAGATTGCTGAATACTTGATGATACAGAAACGTGTCGGTCTGATCGAATCATGGTTAAAACATGTCGATGAAAAGGACTCTCGTGTACATGGTCGTATTATCCCTTATGGGACTATTACAGGACGTGCGAGCCATCATAGCCCCAACTTGGGACAAGTGCCATCGGTAAAGAAACCGTTCGGTAAAGAGTGCCGGGAGTTGTTTACTGTTGATCAAGGTAATGTCCTATGCGGGATCGACCTTTCCGGGATCGAGCTCAGATGTTTAGCCCATTACATGCAGGATGAAGAGTGGACAGAGGAGTTGTTAAATGGTGACGTCCATCAGAAGAACGCTGACGCCGCAGGGCTCACGAGAGATCAGGCGAAGACCCTCCAGTATGCTGTACTCTACGGGGCCGGAGCCGCAAAGGTTGGTAGTATTGTCGGAGGAGGTGCGAAAGAAGGGCAAGCGATACTTGACCGTTTTTATCGTAACACCCCTAAGCTCCGAGAACTTATGGAGAAAGTGCAGAGGCTTGCAAACAAAGGGTATGTACCGGGGCTTGACGGTCGTCGCATATTGGTGCGAAGTGAACATGCCGCACTTAATACACTACTCCAAGGATGTGGAGGTACTATTGCTGGGCAGTGGGTTGTTGAAGCCAACAAAGCGATCCGTAAAGCGGGGCTCGACGCAAGACAAGTTGCGTTCGTGCATGATGAGATTCAAATTGAATGCGAGAAAGGAGTTGCTGAACAAGTTGCAGAAATCGTAGTAGAGAGCGCTAAACGCGCTGGAGAGATTCTTGGCTTCCGTGTCCCTGTGGATGCTGAAGCGAAGATTGGTAACAATTGGTACGAAACACATTAGTGTTACCTATGTTATAATATTAGTATCACACCAGTAAGGAGAATGTGATGGAACGAGTAAAGTTAAAGTGCGATATCTATTGGGCGTCTACGGATCGTGTCAATGATAACTCAGAGAAGTTTCAGGTAGATCTTTGTAATCTATCCGATGCGGCTGTACAGGCTCTAGAGTCTATGGGTATCGAGGTTAAGAGTAAGGAAAACAACCCAGAGATGGGTAACTTCATTACTTGTAAGTCTAAGATGACGATTAAGTCATACGACACTGATGGTCAGCAGTTGACTGGCTTTCCACAAACAGACTCAGGCGAGCCCTCGTCACAGGCTGTGAAGATCGGCAACGGATCGAAAGGTATCGCTCTGGTCGGCTTCTATGAGTGGCAGTACAAGAACAAGGCAGGTGTCTCACCTTCTTTGCGTAAGCTCGTTGTCACGGACCTGATCCGCTATGAAGACTCTGTCGAAGACATGGTCACACTAGATGATGACGATGAGGATGAAATCCTTTAATGTGTTATCATGCGATCATCGATGCAGACATTCTAGTTTACCGCATTGGGTTCGCTACAAGTGAAGAGACCGAGGAGATGGCTATCAAGACGATGGCCGTCTACATCGAGGACATGATTATGTTCGATCTTCCTTACTGCACGACATGGACGTTACATCTCACTGGTAAACGCAATTTCAGGGACGAGATTGCTGTTACCGCTCCCTACAAAGGTAACCGTACAGGCAACGCAAAGCCAACCCATTATAAAGCCCTCAGAGACTACTTAGCGTGGTCATGGGACGCTACTATATGGGAAGGCTTTGAAGCCGATGATGCGGTTGCTATTGAGGCTACAGAGCTCGGGGAGAGAGGAGTCATTGTATCTTTGGATAAAGACCTTGATCAAGTTGTTGGCTGGCACTTCAACTTTGCGAAAGGACTCCTATATTACATTGACCAAGAGACAGCAGATTTCAATTTCTATAAACAGTTTCTAACAGGCGACCGGGTAGATAACATAAAAGGAGTACATGGCATCGGAGAGAAACGTGCCACCGCTCTCTTGGAAGGTAAAACTGTTGAGGAAATGTGGGGAATCATTGTTGATAAGTTAGGGTATGATCGAGCAATTGAGAACGGTCATTTGTTGTATATGCTCCGATCTGTCGGGGATTCATTTAAACCACCGGTAGCAGATGAAAGCACAATCAGCAAAAGCTAAAGGCCGCAAGCTACAGCAGACAGTCCGTGACGGCATTCTAGAGCGTTTCCCAGCGCTTGAGCCTGACGATGTCCGCAGTACTGGTATGGGGCAGTCTGGAGAAGATGTCCAGTTGTCCCCCGCCGCTCGGAAGGTCTTTCCATACTCTGTAGAGTGTAAGAACCTTGCAAAGATTGCGGTGTATAACTACTACGATCAATGCATGACAAACTGTGGCAACCATGAGCCACTTGTTGTCATTAAACAGAACAGGTCTAAGCCATTAGCGGTTGTAGACCTTGAACATTTCTTAGATTTAGTGGAGAACAAACATGAGTGACTTTTGGCTTAACAAGGAAGACGACAAGATTCGTGTCAGCTTCAGTTTTAGTTTGTACGGTAAGACTAACGAGTTTAACGGAGTCTATGAGGACAGTGCTCACTGGAGCGAGGTCTTAGATGATATTGTAAAGACTCTAGAGTCCTCGTATAGTTATTCGTTTAATATTAATGAAGAGCTAGGTATCTACTACAAGGGTAAAGCCGATGAGTGCGAATGAGGTCCAAGTCGGAGGTGCTCATTACACGTCTAAATTGATCCAACCTTGGGAGGCTATGGAGGCTTGGATGACTGAAGATCAGTTTAAAGGTTTCCTCAAAGGTAATGTTATCAAGTATCTAGCACGATGTGATGACAAAGGTGGCAAGATTGATCTTGAGAAGGCTCGTCATTATCTTGACAAGCTCATCGAGATGTATTAAAATAGTAGGTTCGTGTCGTGATTACTCTACAAGAACTTAAAGAGAGACTGGCACAGTTGGACGAGGTGACACTTCTAGAGACTCTAGAGATCACCTCTGACGACATTGTAGCCCGTTTTACGGACTATATCGAAACCAATTACGAATACCTTACTGGAGAATTCGATGAAGCAACACCTTGGGATAACGATTGATGTCGAACGAGACTTTCGCCTTAGTGACCAAGCAATTAAACTCATGCATGACTACTATATGCTTGAGCATGAAGACTCACCTCAAGAAGCCTTTGCTCGTGCTAGTGTGGCCTACTGTGGCGGTGATCTCGATTTTGCACAGCGTATTTACGACTATGCATCAAAAGGCTGGTTCATGTTTGCGAGCCCTGTACTCAGCAATGCCCCGGAACCGCATGGAAAGGCTAGTGGCTTGCCTATTAGCTGTTTCCTTACTTATGTGGGGGACAATCTTGATAGCCTTATTGAACATAATGGTGAAGTAGCATGGCTTTCCGTAAAGGGCGGCGG
>Ga0209138_1001069_pt1 | contig 24569 bp, 18 predicted proteins | sample SaaInl3SG_22_DNA_FD_184645 | JGI IMG/M metagenome (GOLD analysis project Ga0209138, IMG submission 184645) | Marine microbial communities from expanding oxygen minimum zones in the Saanich Inlet - ESP_153SG_22_DNA (SPAdes) (version 2) | ecosystem: Environmental > Aquatic > Marine > Intertidal...
GCTTTGTAGTTTCTGCTTATTGTTTATATTTGCAAACCAAAATGCGAGCGTGGTGGAATTGGTAGACACGCTAGACTTAGGATCTAGTGCCGAAAGGTGTGAGAGTTCGAGTCTCTCCGCTCGTACTAAATGGGAGACCTTCGAAAGTTTGTCTCCTTTTTCTTTTTCCAATACTTGTAACTCCTTTATTTTCTGATAGATAAAACCAAACCCTTCTTTAAACTTTGGGGTTCGATACTTTTGTCCATCAAATTCTATTTTTTCTTCAAATATCGAACTCATCAACTTATCCTTAATATTTACATTACCTTGTTCAAATAGTGTTTCTAAATTTTGCATCAATTTCAAACCATAATTTATATACTCACTCAAATCCTTTTGGTAATCGTTTAGGCTTGATAATTCATTTCTTTTTTCAATCAATTCTTTATCAATATTTGTAGTGTGCTTTTTGAACAAATCGTTTGATATAACCTCATCTAATAACTTGTCCAACAACTTATCTTTTTTAACTTCTAACCCTTCAATTTCAGATTTTACTCTTTTTATATCGTTGTATTGAGTTTGCTTTGAAGTCTTATAATAATCCTCTAATACTAATTCAAATAATTCACAAACCTCAACAGGTGGTTTTAAGTCACAAAATAAAGCGATTAATTCATTATGCGCATCTTTTACTTTGAAACTCTCTTTACAACCCTTTGCTCTGTTACAATGGTAATAATAATGTTTTTTACCTGTCTTACTTGTTGATGCACTCCCTGTTAGGTTACCTCCACATTTAACGCATTTAAGATGACCTCGCAAGTACATATCATCCCTCATTTTTTTTTGCTTATTTGTATTTCTATTTCTCGAAGCTAATAAATATTGTACTTTATTAAAGACCTCTCTTGAAACTATTGGCTTATGAAGACCTTTTACAATCTGTTCAGGTTCATTGTTTTTTTCAGGAACTTTAATATCGCCAACATAAAGAGTATTCCTTAAAATCCTGCTTAAAGTACTTTTAGATAGTTTTAATTTTCTAAATTTTGACATTTTGAGAATTTCGTTTTGAGAATATATACCCAATGAAAAAGTAGAAAATAACTCTTCTATCAAAGGTGCCTTAACAGTATCTAACTGTATTAATGTTTTACCTAACTCGTCTTTTCCGGGCATATAACCAATCGGTGGTTTTACGTTATAACGCCCCTCTTTAAGACCTTGTCGCATTCCCATTTGCACTTTTTGACTTCGTATCTTATTATCAACTTCAGGCATCCCTAAATACATCAATTGCATCATTGTTTGAGCAGGGTCATTATAGTTTATCCATTTACCAATACAATTAACCTCTATTCCAATATTCTTAAAATCTTCGATTACTCCTAATGCTTCATATACATTTCTCGAAAACCTATCCCAATCAACCACAAGTAAATAATCAATATCTTTCTTATTCTTTTTTGCAAAAACGTTCAATCTTTTCCATTCAGGTCTGTTGAAATTCTTTGCCGAATAATCCTCTTGAAACTCCTTGACAATATTCATTGAGTTCTTTTTACAAAAGTCTCTTAAACTGCTTTGTTGGGCGTTTAAACTATTCCCAAATTCTTTTTGGTCTGTAGTACTTACCCTTCTATAAAGAATGGCTTTTTTCCCTGTAGATTATTCATTGTTTTTAGATTTTAATTCATCAATAACTATAGCCATTTGATAGAGGTAATCTCTTATGACTTTTGCTTGTTCGGTACTGTACTTTTTTTCTTTTTTGTTTAATACTTTGTTACATTTTTCTATGGATAACATTTAAAAATTAATGCGTGTTCAAGTTGGTCTTTCCATTTATAAACACAAAACTTATACTGCCTTGAATTGGGGGCGTCCCTTATTTTTTTAATTTCTTTTTCTCTATTATTTTATAGTTTCTCCTATAACCTTTTACCAATGTAGATTGTTCGTAATAATTTCCTGTTTTTCTTAATAAATTACTGATTTCATCCTGACTATACCTGATATGCTCTTTTGTTAAAAGAATATCTTTATTACCATTAACATTAATTGTCATTGACTTCACATCATCATAGTATATTCCTTGTTGTACTTCTTTTTCAATAGTACTCAATGAGTAATTGGAGTAATCAGTTTCAATTTTGTTTCCCTTAAATCTCTTATTAATTAATTTTGCTATATCTATAGATATATAATCATCTTGTATAAAGCCATATTGTACTGCTAAATCAATTGCAACCTGTCTACCAATTAATGTTTCTCCTGTATCAAAAACTAATAATTTAATAGGCATCGTTGAAGTCATACAATGCGCAATATAAAAGTCTAATAAAGGGCATTGTGATTGATTTTCTTTTGAATTAAAAGTATCCAAATACTCTTTAACTTTTTTAATCTTTTTTAAATCCAATCCAAACTTTCGAAGTTGCGATACAATACTAATCCATACAACCTCTGTAAAACTAAATTTACGCCAACCTTTACCTTTTGGTCTATTATCTTTTAAAATCTCTGTATCGTGCCAATGCTTCAATACTCGAGAGGATATTGCTTCATCTCCTATCTTGTATTTTGGTTCATTTAAAAACTCTTTAACACTATGATTTTCATATAAAAACCCACCTATAAACTGTATATCAAACCAATCTGTATCTGCTAAATAATTTCTTTTTATTTCCATTTATATAAACATTACATACTTGTAACGTTTTCAAATATACATAATTTTATTTAATAAAAACAGAAACAAAAAAAACCCAAACATTTCTGAATGGGTTCTTAATATATTTTAAGAAAGAGTTTAGTTCTTGATAAACTTTTGAATAGTTTCTTTTTGTTCGTTTACAATCTTTATGGTATAGATACCTTTTTTAAGATTAGACACCTCTATTTCGCTTGATTTTGTATTTGACAATACTAATTTTCCTAATACATCATAAATAGATACTTCAGATACATCTAATAAACCTTGAATAAATAGTTTATCATCTACAGGGTTTGGATAAATAGAAATGTTTTTAAGATTTTGATCATCTACTCCAAGAGACGAGTTATCATTAATTTTTATTGTCACAGAAGCATTAGCTGAATTTTCTCCATCTGATACTTCATAAGTAAAATTAACCTCTCCAGAGAAATTTGGAACAGGGGCATAAGTAAAAGTATAATCATTATTTAATGTCAATGTACCCGATTCAGGTCCTTCAAGTAAAGAAACTGTTAATTCCTCTCCCTCTAAATCAGCATCGTTAGATCTTACATCAAAAGTTAAATTTTCATTGTAATTTATAGTAATATAATCATCGTTTGCCAAAACATTTTCTTGTCCTGTAAAACTAAAAACGTCTCCAACTGAAAAGTAACTATTAAATTGATTTGGAAGAAGTATGCTTCCATCTGCAGGAACATTATTTAGAATTTGAGAAATAATGTAATCAGGATTTAATCCTTGATCAAGAAGTGAATTTCCGCCACTCCCTTGCCAACCTATATTACTATAAGAAAAATTAAAAGTATCCTCTCCACTAATAGAACTAGAACTGTCAAAATAAAATCTAGATCCAGAGTTGCCCCCTGTAGTTGCTATTTTTGTTATTACTATATCTTGTTGTACATTAAAATCTTCATTAACTTTTATTGTCACAGAAGCATTAGCTGAATTTTCTCCATCTGATACTTCATAAGTAAAATTAACCTCTCCAGAGAAATTTGGAACAGGGGCATAAGTAAAAGTATAATCATTATTTAATGTCAATGTACCCGATTCAGGTCCTTCAAGTAAAGAAACTGTTAATTCCTCTCCCTCTAAATCAGCATCGTTAGATCTTACATCAAAAGTTAAATTTTCATTGTAATTTATAGTAATATAATCATCGTTTGCCAAAACATTTTCTTGTCCTGTAAAACTAAAAACGTCTCCAACTGAAAAGTAACTATTAAATTGATTTGGAAGAAGTATGCTTCCATCTGCAGGAACATTATTTAGAATTTGAGAAATAATGTAATCAGGATTTAATCCTTGATCAAGAAGTGAATTTCCGCCACTCCCTTGCCAACCTATATTACTATAAGAAAAATTAAAAGTATCCTCTCCACTAATAGAACTAGAACTGTCAAAATAAAATCTAGATCCAGAGTTGCCCCCTGTAGTTGCTATTTTTGTTATTACTATATCTTGTTGTGCATAAAGAATAAAACCACAAAATAAGATAAGTAAGTTAAAGTAATTTTTCATTATTGATTTTTTTATAAAAATACAAATTATTTATATAAGTTGAAATAAATCTTGGTTTAATACGTATTTAAACTAAAAATATAAATTACCTAGCATTATATTTATATTACTTTAATATTACCAATCCAATGGCTCATTAGCTGTATAAGAAATACTTGTTACTTTGGGTAATGCATATGGCAATAATTTAATGAGTAATTCAATTCTTTCTTTTGGCTTTAAAGTATCTAAACGTTCTTGTATTTGTTCCAATTCCTGATATAATACATCTTTAAGTACAGTCCTTAATTCTTTTGTCAATTTGTTTGGTGTTCCTTTTTCTCTTCCTCCGTATTTTATTCCTGTTGTATTTGCCATTCTATTTAATACTATTTTAGTTATAATTATATATAGAATTATTAATGTTCTTTTATATATCTATTAGTTTAATATTCATTAGGTAGTAGTAAAGTATTACTTTGATGAGGTTTAATAAGGGGTAAGCCATTATAATCTGCTAAACCCTCGTTAAAAAGGAGTTTCTTTAAAGCGTAGATATTTGTTAGGTTTTGGTAAAAAGAGTTCGAGAATGGAATTGTAAGGGGTACTGAAAAAGCTTCTCTTTTGAGAAGCTTTTTTTATGTATGAAATATTTAGTTTTTTAATTGAATTTCTTCAAAATCAAGGGTTTTCTCAGCACTCACAAATAACTGTTGCGCTTCTTGTGGTGGTATGGTTAGTTTTCTTTTTTCTAAATCTATCCAGGCACCATATACTTTTATAATGGCAGAAAGTTTCCCTGCTTCATTAAATACCTCATGTGTTATTTTCCAACGTTCATTCTTTTTTGAGAGCCCTGAAACTTTCATGTTTACAGAAATGTTTTCTCCCAAATGAATTTCTTTTCTAAAAGAAGTAGACTCTTCAAATAAAATAGGTCCTATGTTGTATTTGTTAAACTCTTTGATAGAAAATTTTTGATTCGAAAAGTACCGAACCCTTACTTCTGCTGCATACTCGTTATAAGCAGTATGACGCATGTGTCTGTTGGGGTCAAAGTCTGACCATTTTGTTGCAAATTTTACTTGAAAACTCATAAATATTAATTAAAAAACCTGATGTTTATAGTCGACATCAGGTAGAATTATTTTACTCAGTAAAGGTATTAGTTTTTAATGCTTTCTGTTTTGTTTTTAATCTTTAATTCGCTTAAAACATTTAGGGCTTCTGAGATATACATGTCTTTAGATAAGCTTTTATGCCATGCTATTCTTTTGTCTGCTAAATCTTTATCGTTTTTAAACAACGCTTTCTCATATTTTGGAGAGGTAAAAGTTAAATTGGATGTGTATTCAAAGACAGATTTAAATTGATTGGCTTCTTTTTCTTTTTGATCGTTTTTTGCAAAAAACTGCTTATAATTTAATGAAAAAGACATGTCTTCTTGATTTTCCTTTAACCATTTTGCATATTCATTAATCAATTTAAAGTTTTTACTATTTGCAATACGTTGCTTACTGTTATAGACAACATCGTTAAAATTTGTATACGTATTTGTTTGCGTATATTTTGCCTGTGGTACCTTATCCCAATTTAAGGCACCCTCTAAATCTCGTTCTCCATATTTCATATAACTTAACCTACTAGGCATCGCTATATCTGAATAGACTCCTTCTTTTTGAGTAGAACCCCCATTTACTCTGTAAAACTTCTGGATAGTCATTTTTAGATATCCAAGATCTTTTTCGTATTTTGGATAAAATTGATTGATTGGTAAGATATTCTGAACAGTTCCTTTTCCGTAAGTTTGATTTCCTCCTAAAATAACCCCTCTTTTGTAATCTTGCATTGCAGCTGCAAAAATTTCTGAAGCAGACGCAGAAAACTCGTTAACCAAAACAACTACAGCTCCATCCCATTGAACAGTTGGGTCTATGTCTTCTTTTACAATTGGATTTTCTCCTCTATATTTTACTTGTACAATTGGACCTTTATCAATAAATAAACCAGAAATCTCAATTGCAGTTTTTAAAGAGCCTCCTCCATTATTTCTAAGATCTACAATTAAACCATTAACACCCTCTGCTTTTAAGCGTTCAATTTCTTTTTCCATGTCTTTTGCAGAGTCTCTATAATTATTGTCAGAAAAGTCGATGTAAAAACTCGGTAAGTCTATTATGGCATATTTCTTACCATTTTTTCCTACAATACTAGATTTTACAAAAGTTTCGTCTAATTGAACAACATCTCTAATAATTGAAATGATTTGAATGGAACCGTCAATTTTCTTTTTTACAGTAAGTCTTACTTCTGTTCCTTTTTTACCTTTAATAAATTTTATAGCATCGTCTAAACGCATACCAACAATATCTATAGGTTCTTCTTCTCCCTGTGCTACTTTTAAAATAATGTCTTCAGGTTCTAATTCACCTTGTTTAAAAGCGGGTCCACCAGCAACCAATTCTGATACATGAGTGTAAATTCCTTTTTTCTGTAAACGAGCTCCAATACCCTCTAGTTTACCAGAAATATTTTGGTCAAAACGTTCTTTTATATTTGGATCCATATACGTTGTATGAGGATCAAAAGCACCGACAACAGAATTTAAGAATGTAGAAAACCAATCTTCATGCTCTAATTCTTCTATTCTAATATAAAGCTCTTCCATATTTTTCAATACTTCTGTTCTTGCTTCTTTTTCTATTGTTTTAAAAGATTTTTTAGGATGGTTTTTGTCCTTTTTTAATTTATTTTCTTGAAGTGCTGTTAACTCTTGAATCTTACTAAGTGTCTGAAGTTTTAATTGTTTCCTCCAGTAATTAATTAATTCATTATTGTTTTTAGCAAAGGGGACATTCTTATAGTCCAAATCTATAGTTTCAATTTTCTTAAAATTAAATGGTTGTGCAAGTAGATCTCCATAATATGATTTTGCATTTTTAATTTTTTCTAAAAATCGGCTATATACTAAATGATAAAAACTTAAATCATCTTTTAATAATTGATTGTCTATTTCATACTTATATTGCGAGAATTCTTTGATGTCTTTTTGGGTAAAATAGCGTTTACTAGAATCTAACCCGTCTATGAAATTTTGATAAACAAATTCAGAAAAGTCGTCATTCATATCTTTTACAACAAAATGACCACGAGTTAAAATGTTTTTTAAAACGTAAATTAGTACTCGGTCTTTTTCTGGATCTTTTTTAATTTCATGATCAATAGTTGATGAAAAACTATTGAAACAAATTAGAGAGGCTAAAAGGAAAAGGATAATTTTAAAATTCGTCTTCATAAATCTTCTTGAGTTATTTCTTAAATATTTTTCTAAAATTAGAGCTAGACTACTAAAATAAAGATAATTTTTTAGGTGTAAAGTATTGTGTACAAATTAGTGTCATAATTCCTTACAATGTTACCAATTTTAGTCCTTTTTTATTCTTTACAAAATGTTAAAAAGAAAATACCATAAAATAAATTACATTTGTAATAAAAACATCAAAGATGCAAGAGAAACCTTTAATTTTAGTTACTAATGATGATGGAATTACCGCTCCTGGTATACGAGCTTTAATTAAGATTATGAATAAAATTGGAGATGTTGTAGTGGTTGCACCAGATAGCCCACAAAGTGGTATGGGTCATGCAATTACGGTAGATAATGTACTAACATGTAATCCGATAACAATTGATGACGGACCTCAATTTGAATATACTTGCTCTGGAACCCCTGCAGATTGTGTAAAAATGGCAATCAGTGAAATTTTAAATAAAAAGCCAGACTTGTGTGTTTCCGGTATTAATCATGGGGCAAACTCATCGATTAATGTAATTTATTCTGGTACAATGAGTGCTGCAATCGAGGCAGGTATTGAGGGTATCCCTGCTATTGGGTTTTCTTTATTAGACTTTAAATGGCATGCAGATTTTAGACCTGCAGAAGATTTTGTAAAAAAAATAACCTTAAATACGTTAAGAAATGGATTGCCTGAAGGGATTGTTTTAAATGTAAATATTCCTAATGAAGAAAAAGAAAATATTAAAGGAATAAAAATTTGTAGACAAGCTATTGGAGTATGGAAAGAGGATTTTGATAAAAGAAAAAGCCCTTTTGGAAAAGAATATTATTGGCTTTCAGGGCAATTTATAAATAAAGATAAAGGACAAGACACAGATATTTATGCGTTAGAGAGCGGATATATTTCTGTAGTACCCGTTCAATTTGATTTAACAGCACATCATATGATTCAAAAATTAAATGAATGGGAGCTGTAACTAAAGAAATCAGTTTAGGAGTATTGGTGGCTTTGTTTGCTACTGCAGGTGGTTTTTTTCTTTATGTAGAGTATTTTTCAAAATTTGGTTTTATAGACACTTTACAAATTATAAGACTAGGAAATTTATACAGTAACGTTTTAGCTATTGCTGCAATACCCAACTTATTTGTCTTCTTTGTCTTTATTAAGAAAAAGCAAGATCAAAGAGCAAAAGGCGTTTTAATGGCTACTATTGTAATTGCTTTGACTACATTAATTTTAAAATTCATTTAATGAAATATTACATTATTGCAGGCGAAGCATCTGGAGATTTACATGGTTCTAATTTAATGAAAGCATTATACCAAGAAGATCCCTATGCAGATATTCGTTTTTGGGGTGGTGATTTAATGCAAAAAGTTGGAGGTTTTTTGGTAAGTCATTACAAAGAACGCGCTTTTATGGGCTTTTTAGAGGTGCTAAAAAATTTAAATAAACTCTTAGTATTTATTGGTTTTTGTAAAAAAGATATTGCTCAATTTAAACCAGATGTCATAATTTTTATAGACAACTCAGGATTTAATTTGCGAATAGCCAAATGGGCAAAAAAGCAAGGCTATCTTACCAATTATTATATATCGCCACAAGTTTGGGCAAGTAGAGCAACTAGAGTAAAAAAAATTAAAAGAGACGTAGATCAACTTTTTGTTATTCTTCCTTTTGAAAAAGAATTTTATAAAAAATTTGATTATGATGTTACTTTTGTCGGCCACCCTTTAATAGACGCAATTGCAAATAGTGTACCAATAGATGAATCTGATTTTAGAAAAGAACATAACTTAGGAAACAAACCTATTATTGCACTTTTACCAGGAAGTAGAAAACAAGAAATTACAAAGAAATTATCGGTAATGTTATCTTTAGTAAATGATTTTAAAGACTATACATTTGTGATTGCTGGTGCACCAAGTCAAGATTTTTCTTTTTATAAAAATAGGATTGGAGACTTAAATGTAAGTTTTGTAGATAATAAAACCTATGAGTTGTTAAGTGTTTCATATGCAGCTTTAGTTGCCTCAGGAACTGCTACTTTAGAAACAGCATTGTTTAAAGTGCCTCAAGTGGTATGTTATAAGGGAAGTTTTATTTCTTATCAAATTGCAAAAAGAATAATTACTTTAAAATTTATATCTCTTGTTAACTTAATTATGAATAAAGAAGTGGTAAGAGAATTAATTCAAAATGATTTAACTACCCAAAAATTAAAAATTGCTTTGCAAGAAATATTGGATGAAAAATTTCGAGAAAAAATATTCTTGAATTACTTTGATTTAGAAAAAAAATTAGGCGGAAAAGGGGCTTCTTTAACTACTGCAAAATCTATACTATCTAATCTAAAAAAATCCTAAGTTCTTATGCCGATTCACGAAATGGGAAAGCGCTATTTTTAAATTTAAAAGTAGTATCTTCCATTTGCTATGAAAAAGGTACTTGCTTACTTACCCCTGCACTTTTTAGTGCTATTAGTTGTTGGAATTCTTTGTCAGTTTTATCTTAAAATTTGGACATTCTCATTTGTAGCAATTCCCTTTTTTATACTTTTCCTTCTAATTGTATTTATATTCAGTAAAAAGATATTAAGAACTCTAACTGGGCTTATCCTATTCTTTTTTTTAGGGATTTTTTTAGTTTTTATTCAAAATGACACCAATTATCCCAACCATTATGTTAAGTATTTAGAAGACGATTCTCTCGCGGTTGTAAAAATTCGTAAGATTTTAAAAGAAAACCAATACAATAAAAAATTTGAAGCAGAGGTAATTCAGCTTGGTGATGTTTTAACAAAAGGAAAAGTATTGGTTAATATTTCTAAAGAAGATACAGTAAATGCTCTTTTTGTAGACGATTTGTTAGTGGTAAATGCTGATTTTAAAGCAATAAACTCACCTTACAATCCTTATCAATTTAATTATAAATTGTATTTACAAAAGCAAGGGATACCACAACAATTATTTTTAAAAAATAACCAGTATAAACACTTAAAATCTATAAATAATTCTTGGTTAGGATATGCCAATTTACTTAGAAATAAAATACACCGTTCTTTAGAAAAGTTCAATTTTAAGCCCAACGAATTGGCAGTAATTAATGCATTATTATTAGGGAACAGAGAAAACATTTCTAAACAACTTTTAGAGGATTATGCAAATGCTGGAGCTATTCATATTTTAGCTGTATCAGGATTGCATGTCGGAATTATTTTATTACTATTGTCAACACTTTTAAAACCTTTAGAACAACTAAAAAATGGCAAGTTTTTAAAAACTGTAATAGTTGTTCTAAGTTTATGGGTTTTTGCTTTTATAGCAGGATTGTCTGCTAGTGTTATTAGGGCTGTAACTATGTTTACTTTTGTTGCAATAGGACTGTTTTTTAATCGGAATAATATTGTTCTGTTTTCTTTGATTTCCTCTTTATTTTTTCTGCTTATTTTTAATCCTCTCTTTTTGTTTGATGTAGGATTTCAGTTGAGTTATTTGGCTGTTTTTGGTATTGTAATACTACAACCTAAAATGTATTCTATATGGCAGCCTAACTACAAAATAATGGATAAATTTTGGCAATTGGCAACTGTTTCTTTAGCTGCTCAAATTGGAGTATTACCTCTAAGTTTGTATTATTTTCATCAATTTCCAGGACTTTTTATGCTTTCTAATTTAATTATTGTACCTCTTTTAGGTTTTATCTTAATTGGGGGTATTGTAGTTATAATTCTTGCATTATTGAATGTTTTACCTCAATTCTTGGCAGATTTTTATGGTTTAATAATTTCGTTGATGAACAACTTTGTAAGTTGGATTTCTAAACAAGAAGATTTTCTATTCACAGAAATATCACTTTCATTTCAAGCAATGTTCGCTATTTATTTAGTGATTGCTTTTGGTATTTATTTCTTTATATATCAAAAAACAAAATCATTAGTGTACTTTTTATTTACTGTTTTATTATTACAAGGAGTTGTTTTGTTTGAAAATTATCAAAAAAAAACAAAAAATGAATTCATTATTTTTCATAAATCTAGACATACTGTTTTAGGGGAAAGAGTTGGAGTTGTATTAAAAATTAAACATGATATTAGTCATGAAAATATACAACACGAAAATGCTATTTTGTCGTATACACTAAACCAAAAAATTGATTCAACTATTTTTGATAGCTTACCTAGTATACTTCAATTTAATAAGAAAAAGCTTTTGATTGTAGATGGTCTTGGGGTATATGACATACCTAATTTAAAACAACCTATAGTTTTGTTAAGGTCTTCTCCTAAAATTAATTTAGAGCGACTTATAAAAGTGTTAACACCCGAGTTGATTATTGCAGATGGTTCTAATTATAAAAGTTATGTTAGAGATTGGGCGTTAATTGCAAGTAAACGTAAAATACCGTTTTACAATACTAATAAAAAGGGTGCATTTATATTCAATAATTAAGGGGTTAGCTTGCTTTTAAATTTTTTTTCAAAATCTGCCCATTCTTGATCTTTATACGCTTCAGTATTAAAATAGGCTAGTATTTTTTCGAACCTTTCAACAGATAAATAACCAGGAATTTTTTGAAGTATTTGTTCTTTTTCTGTCATAAAAATAGTGGTTGGATAAGAGAGTTTACCCTCCATCAAAGCAGCAGATAATTCATGATATTTAGACCTGCCTTCACCTTTAAGTTTAAATGTATATCCTTTGTAAGTAATATCTTCTTTACCTTCACCATCTAATTTAATGGCATAGAAATTTTTATTTATATAAGTGGCAATTGTTATATTTGCATAAGTTTCTTTGTCCATTTTTTTACAATATCCACACCAATCTGTATAAATATCTATTAAAATGAGTTTGGGTACTTCTTTGTTTAATTCAATTGCTTCCTCAAAAGACAACCAATTAATTTTTTCTTGTGCACCTATAGTGAGGTGTAATGCAGTAAAAATAATTAAAAAAAGTAGTTTTTTCATGAGTATTAAAATATAGCGACGAAGATGTAGGATTAAATTCTGTGTATTAGTTTTTTAATGAATGTTTTTAATATAAAAAAATCCAACATTTTTTAGAAATATAGTAAAATTGTAAAACCTCATAAGTTTTTAGTTTATGAGGTTTGTATATGATTTTTTAATTAGTGAACGTTACCTAATAACTTTTTCATTAAAGGTGAAAATAATAATACAATTGCACCTGCACCTAAAGCATACATCGCTATTAAATGAAAACCGTCTGTATAGATTGTTAACGTTTCTAAACCCCCTACATTTTTATCAGTACTTTCTATGGCTAATTGTTCACCTATAAACCCAACGATTTGAAAAGCAAAAGCAGAAGATAAAAACCAAACCCCCATCATAAAAGCAACAATGTTTTTTGGTGATAAATCTGTAATTTTTGATAAGCCCACTGGAGACATAAATAATTCTCCAATAGATAAAATAAAGTACATAACTAAAAGATATACAAAGGGTACTAAACCATTTTCATCTGCACTTGCTCCTGAGATTGATAAAATGTAAAAACACAAACCTGCAAAAAGAAGTCCCAACCCAAATTTATAAGGTGTTCTTGGGTTTAATCCTTTTTTTGCTAAATATCCCCAAAGTAAAGAGATTGGAATAGCTAGAACAATAATAAACATTGAATTTAATGCATTGGTTTGAGCTGCACTCATAATGCCTGATAAATCTACATTTCTCGAGGCAAATAAGGTAATCACACTTCCTGATAATTCATGAAACCCCCAGAATAGCGTCATAAAAAAGGTAATTAACACGGCCATAATTAGTTTTTTACGAGCTTCAGCATCTAATTTAACCATGATGTAAACTAAATATCCAAGTACAGCAAACCCAATAAATTTAAAGATACCACTTACATAATTCTGTTGCCAAGAAGCTAACAAATAAGCAATTACAGGTACAAATAAAAATGCAATTATTGGAATTAGTGTTTTTTGTGGAATTCCAATTATTTTTTTCTCATAGACTTCTTCACTAGGAGGCATTCCTTTGTCTCCAAAAACATTCTTTTTTATACCACTCCAAAAGAAAATTAAACCAGCCATCATACCAATACCTGCTAATCCAAACCCATAGTGGTATCCATACTCTAAAGCAAGCCAACCACATAGCAATGGAGCTACAAACCCTCCAATATTAATACCCATATAAAAAATAGTAAAACCAGAATCTTTTCTAACATCACCTTCTTCATAGAGTGCACCTACAAAAGTTGAAATATTAGGTTTAAAAAAGCCGTTACCAACAACAATTAATGCCAATGCAAGAAAAAATGCCAAATCGTTTTCTATGGCAAGAACAAAATGACCTAACGCCATTAAGATACCTCCTAAAAAGATAGAGGCCCTCATCCCTAAAATTTTGTCTGAAATTTGACCACCAATCACTGTAGAGGCATACACTAAAGATCCGTACGAAGCATATACAATGGCTGTAGCTGTATCTCTTTCAGCAATGGCTTTAAAAATTTCGTTTACCATATACAGCGTTAATAACGCTCTCATTCCATAAAAACTAAAACGCTCCCACAATTCAGCAAAAAATAGGTAGAACAATCCTTTTGGATGTCCAAACATTTGCGGTTCTTCTGATGCAATAACTTGTTTATCTAACATATTTTATCCTTTTACTTTAGTTGTTTTGTTTGATTTTTCTATTAAATGTTCTTCAACAAAATTGGTCATTTTTGTATATAAATTCAATCTTGTATTTGTGCCTTTATAAATACCATGCGTTCTATCTGGAACAATAAACATATCAAATTGTTTATTCGCTTCAATAAGTGCATTTATCATTCTCATAGAATTTTGTACGTGTACATTGTCATCTCCTGTTCCATGAACCAATAAATAGTTTCCTTCTAATTTATCTGCATAGTTTATTGGAGAGTTTTCATCGTAACCACTTGCATTTTCCTGAGGAGTTTGCATGTAACGTTCTGTATAAACGGTATCGTAAAAGCGCCATGAAGTTACAGGTGCTACAGCAATTGCTGTAGAAAAAATATCACTTCCTTTTAGTAATGCATTAGTACTCATAAATCCACCAAAAGACCATCCCCAAATACCGATGTTATCTTTATCTATGTAAGAGCGTTCAGCAAGTTTTTTAGCAGCAGCTATTTGATCTTCTACTTCGTATTTCCCTAATTCTTTTTGTGTAACTTTTTTAAAGTCTGCTCCTTTTAAACCTGTTCCTCGTCCATCTATACATACCACAATCATTCCTTTTTGGGCAAGCATGTTATGCCAATAATCATTCGTGCCATTCCACCTGTTAGCCACTTGCTGAGATCCAGGACCAGAATATTGAAACATTAGTAGAGGATATGCTTTGTTTTCGTCAAAATCTACAGGTTTTATCATCCACATGTTTAAATCATTACCATTTATGTTAATGGTAGAAAATTCTTTAGGACTGATCTTGTAATCAGCCAACTGCTCTTTAAGTGTTGCATTGTCTTTTACTACTTTTAACATTTCGCCTTCAGCCGAATATAAACTGTAAATAGGTGGAATTTCTGATGATGAAAATGTATTGATAAAATAGTTTAAGTTAGTGCTAAAAGCAGCCGAGTTTTGACCATCATTGTTGCTTAATAACTTTTTATGTTTACCATTCAAACCTATAGAATAAACGCCTCTATTGGTAGGTCCATTTTCTACAGATTGATAATAGATCGTTTTTTTTGTAGGATTAAAGCCGTAATAATTAGTTACTTCCCAATCTCCTTTTGTTATTTGGCGGATTAACTTTCCATTAAAATCATAATGGTAAATATGGTTAAAACCATCTCTTTCACTTGTCCAAATAAAAGAATTATCAGCTAAAAATGTTAAGTTATCTGTAATGTCTATATATGCTTTGTCAGTTTCATTTAACAATACTTTAGATGAATTTCTTAAAGCATTTACTTTATGAAGTTTTAAGTCGTTTTGATAACGGTTTAACGTTGTTGCTACTAAAACATTATTTTGATTAGACCATTTAATTCTAGGAATATACTCGTAAGTACCTAAATTAATTTTTTTCGAAGTGTTGTTTGCTAATGTATACATATGTAAAGTAACCTCTGCATTTTTTTCTCCTGCTTTAGGATATTTAAATACTTGTTGGTTTGGATACAACTCACTACCAACCATATCCATAGAGAATGTTGGTACATTAGATTCATCAAACCTTAAAAACGCTAAATAGTTACTATTTTTACTCCATTCAAATGCTCTAACAAATCCAAACTCTTCTTCATATACCCAATCTGTAATTCCGTTTATAATGCTATTTTTTTGTCCATCTCGTGTAATTTTACGATTTGTGTTTCTAGAAAAATCTTTGATATAAATGTTATTATTTTTAGCATAGGCAACTTTTTTATTGTCTGGAGAAAATAAAGGTTCTTGAATGTTTTTGCCTATTAAAGAGAGTGTTTTTGAAGCGATGTCATAAGCATAAAATGTACCACTATAAGAACGTCTATAGATTTTTTTAAAGTCAGTACCTAAAATTAACTTAGTCTCATCGTCATTAAAAGCATAGGAAGAAAACCCATCTAACTCTTTTAAATTTTCACTACTAACAATAGTTTCAACTTTTTCTAAAGTACTATAGCTGTATTTATCAACAGTTGTATTGCCATTATCATCCCTATTCAAAAGGGAATAAAAATCACCATTCATAGAGTTTAGGGCATTCATTCTTTCTGTAGAAAAAGTACCATCCCAAATTTCTTCAAGCGTGATTTCTTTGGTCCCTGTCGGAATTTTTGTTAATGTATCTGAATTTTTTTCTTGGCAGCCTATAAAGAATAGAACAGCTGCTAATATTATTGATTGTTTCATGATAGACCTTTTTTTTGATAAAAGTTTGCCAAGTTTACGGAAAAATTGACAAAAAATTGCCATTTTATCTAATTTTGAGGGCAAATAAAGAACACAATTTTGATTGAAAAGTAATTTTTAACAAAAAAGCCTAACATTTTGTTAGGCTTTTTTTGAATACGTTATGTAAAAATATTACTTATCTTTTTTCTTTTTAGAGGTGTTTTCTTTTTGATTTTCATTTACCAACAGTGGTGTTTTTCCATCAGTTATAATAATTTTTGCATTGTTAGATTTTGATAGTTCTTTAAACGCTTCGATAGCCTTAATTCTTATAATGCCCTCTGTTAACCCTTCAGAAATTATGATTTGTGCATCTCTTTCTCCTTTTGCATTGATAATTTTTCTTTCTGCTTCAAGTTTTTCTTGGGTGAGTACAAATTCCATTCTCATGGCATCTTGTTCTGCTTGTAATTTCCTTTCAACAGAGCTAGCTAAGCCCCTAGGAAGTTGAATTTGTTTCATTAATACAGCAATTAATTGTATGCCTTCTGCCTGTTTTTCTAGATTAATTTTCATTTTATCTAAAATCTCTCTTTCAATATCTGCTCTTTTTCCAGAGTGCATATCTTTTGCATAGAATTTTGCACAGACATCAGAAGCCGCAGATCTAAAAACACTAGTAATTACAGATTCATAATCTTTTCCTAAATTTTTTAAGACAGAGGCAATTTTTTCTCCCTCTAATCGATGTAAAATTGAAATCTCAGAATTCACACTCAACCCCTCTTTACTTGGTAAGCTTAAAAAAAGTTTTATGTTTTTTGTTTGTGTAGATTCTTTAACCACCTTACTGGTAATTGGATTGTATAAAATGGTGCCTTCCGTTTGAATGTTTCCTGTAAATTTTCCAAGTTTCTGTTTTATACCAACTTCTCCAGGTCTAATAACAGCACAACTTGATAATAATAGTAGTGATAAAAATAGTACGCTTAAATATTTCATAGTTCAAATTGTTAAAGTTAATATTACTTTTAAATATAATAGTAATACTTTTGTTAATGCGTTTAAAATAATAACAATTTCTTATAAATTCATTGGTAAATTTTATATTAATTTTATTTATTTTCAGGCTGTTATGCTTGTTTTTTGATGGTAATGATTACAATACTCTTTTAAAATATATACAGAGTTATCTTATATTCATTTATATTTGTTCTTTATAGTTATAGCTGCAGAAATGAATAAAATGATATCAGGATTTTCTAAATTAACCAAACAAGAAAAAATTGATTGGTTAGTACAAAATAATTTAAATAACTCTTCGGATGCTATTGCTACTATTAAGCAATATTGGAATACAGATGAAGGTATTCAGGAATTACATGATGAATTTATAGAGAACACCATTTCTAATTTTTATATGCCATTTGGTGTAGCACCGAACTTTAAGATCAATAATCAAAGTTATGTTTTACCGATGGTTATAGAAGAAAGTTCTGTAGTTGCAGCTGCCTCTAAAGTTGCTAAGTTTTGGAGCACCAGAGGTGGTTTTAAAACCAAAGTTTTAGGAACTACAAAAATAGGTCAGGTGCATTTCATGTTTTTTGGCGATAAATGTGATTTAATAACTTATTTTAATAAAAATAAAACAGAATTACGTGCGGTAACAGCTTCCATAACTAAAAATATGGAAAAAAGAGGAGGAGGTATTTTAGACATTTCTTTAGTTGATAAAACAGATAAGCTCCCTAATTACTATCAATTGCATGTAACCTTTGAAACCAAAGATTCGATGGGTGCGAATTTTATAAATTCTTGCTTAGAGGCCATTGCAGAAAAGTTTGAAAATGAGGAGATAGAGATTGTAATGAGTATTTTATCTAATTATGTGCCAGAATGTTTAGTTAGGGCAGAGGTAAGTTGTAAAATAGAGGAATTGGGAGGTGAAAACCCGAAAAAATTTGCAGAAAAATTCAAGCAAGCAGTAGATATTGCAGCTATAGAACCATACAGAGCAGTAACTCACAATAAGGGTATTATGAATGGTATAGATGCTGTTGTTTTAGCTACGGGTAATGATTTCAGAGCTGTTGAAGCAGGTATACATGCCTATGCATCTAGAAGTGGTTCATATGCAAGTTTATCGCATTGTTCTGTTGCTAACGGAACTTTTAAATTTTGGTTAGAATTACCTTTAGCTCTAGGAACCGTTGGAGGATTAACCGCTTTGCACCCAATGGCTAAATTGTCTTTAGAAATATTGCAAAAGCCTTCCGCAGAACAACTGATGCAAATTATGGCTGCAGCGGGTCTAGCTCAAAATTTTGCAGCATTAAGAGCGCTTACCACAAAAGGGATACAACATGGGCACATGAAAATGCATTTGCAAAATATATTAAATCAATTTAATGCCACAGAAGAAGAAAAAACAAAGGTAGAACTCTATTTTAAAGACAAAACAGTCTCTCACGCAGCTGTAGTAGAAAAAATAAAATCCTTAAGGGAAAAAGAAGTAACTTGGGTAGACATTTTAAACGTTACCGAAATACGATCTAAATTGTCTTTACTAAACACGGATTCAAAAGCTGTATTTGGTAAAATGAACGCACAACAAATGATAGAGCACTTAAGTACAGTTACTCAAATTGCAAATGGCAATTGGGAAGTAGATGTGTTTGTGTCTGAGGAAAAATGTGCTCGAAGAAAACCTTTTTTAGATACAAATTTTGAACTTCAAGAAGGGTTTAAACCTTCTTATTTATCTGATGAGCCTTTAGCATTAAAATTTAATACTATTCAGGAGGCTATTAATGATTTAGAATACCAACTTCAAACGTTTTTAAATGTGTTTCAAAAAGACACGCAAAGAATAGTAGTTCATCCTTTTTTTGGACCATTGGACTTTGAGTATTGGAAAAAATATCAAACCAAACATTTCACACATCATTTTAAACAGTTTGCTTTATTGTAATGAATTATTATTCTAACGGAAAATTATTACTTACTGGAGAATACCTTGTTTTAGAGGGTGCAAAATCATTGGCTTTACCCACTAAATTTGGCCAAAATTTACATGTAAAAAAAAATAATTCACATCAACTAATATGGCGAAGTTTTACAGTTACTAAAGAGATTTGGTTTGAAGCCGTTTTTGATTTACCTAAACTTCGTTTATTATCTTGTAGTTTTAATTCTGAGAAAGAGGGCAGTGCAGAATTTATTGCAGAAACATTATTGGATATTTTAACAGAAGCAAAAAGGTTAAACTCTAATTTTTTAGCCTTAGATCATGGAATCGAAGTTACCACTGAATTAACCTTTCCTGGAAATTGGGGATTAGGAAGTTCTTCTACGTTAATCAACTCTATTGCATCTTGGGCAAAAGTGGATGCTTTTCAATTATTGTGGAATTCTTTTAAAGGAAGTGGATATGATATTGCATGTGCGCAAAATGATACACCTATATATTATCAAATAAAAGAGCAGAAACCTATAGTTGATTCAGTGGTTTTTAATCCTGAATTTAAAGATAATTTATATTTTGTGTATTTGAACCAAAAACAAGATTCTAAAGATGGTATTGCAAAGTTTAGAGAAAGTAATATAGATTATAGTGCGCAAATTAATCGAATTTCAGAAATTTCTGACCAGTTCATTACTGTAAAATCGATAGATGTATTTAATTCACTTATTTTAGAGCACGAACAAATTATAAGTTCGATTATAAAATTACAGCCTGTTAAAGATAGATTATTTCCAGACTATTTTGGAGAGGTAAAAAGTTTAGGTGCTTGGGGTGGAGATTTTGTTTTAGCAACTGGTAACCAAGAGACACCTAACTATTTTAAAAATAAAGGATTTGAAACAATTCTTTCGTATTCAGAAATGATTTTATGAGTAAAGCAGTCATTATTGGAGGTGGTGCTGCTGGATATTTTACAGCTATAAATGCCAAAGAAAACAATCCTGAATTAGACATCACCATTTTAGAAAAAGGAAAAGATGTTTTGCAGAAAGTAAAAATTTCTGGAGGTGGTAGGTGTAATGTAACACATGCTTGTTTTACACCTAAAGAATTGATTGAATTTTATCCCAGAGGGAAAAAAGAATTGCTGGGTCCTTTTCATCAATTCATGACTGGAGATACATTTGAGTGGTTTGAAAACAAAGGAGTGCCCTTGAAGATTGAGGGTGATAATAGAGTTTTTCCAGAAGCAAATACTAGTCAGGCAATTATTGATTGCTTTCAAAACGCTGTTGATAAATTAGGAGTTAAAGTGTTTACAAACTGTGGTGTTAATGCAGTTTATCAGCAAGGAAAACAGTGGGTTATCAATACAAAAAATAAGGATTTTATTGCAGACAAGCTAGTTGTCGCAGCTGGTAGTTCTAAGAAAGTATGGGAGCTTTGTAAAACACTAGATCATCATATTATAGAGCCTGTACCGTCTTTATTTACGTTTAATATAAAAGATAGTCGCTTGGTAGATTTATTAGGAACCTCTGTGCCAGACGCTACTGTAAAAATTATAGGGACAAAGTTAGAGGCTTCTGGCCCTTTACTTATTACTCATTGGGGCATGAGCGGACCAGCAGTTTTAAAACTGTCAGCTTTTGGAGCACGTATTCTTGCGGATAAGAACTATCAATACAATATTGAAGTAAATTGGCTTTCAAAATCATCTCAAAAAGTATTGAATATATTATTGAATTTAAAAAAGAAAGAACCTCGTAAAACAGTTATTCTAAAATCGCCTTTTACAGAAATATCAAAAAGACTTTGGGAACGTTTTGTATTGTATGCAGATATCTCTAAACATCAAAACTGGGCAGATTTAAACGCTGCCCAATTAGAAAAATTAGCAAATCAATTAACAAAAGGGACTTTTAATGCAAATGGAAGAACTACATTTAAAGATGAATTTGTAACTGCTGGTGGGGTAGATTTAAAAGAAATAAATTTTAAACGTTTTGAAAGTAAACGACATAAAAATTTATTTTTTGTAGGTGAAGTTTTAAATATTGATGCTGTAACAGGGGGTTTTAATTTCCAAAATGCATGGACGGGGGGGTATATTTGTGCAAATGCTCTGGCAACAAGGACTAATGAATAATTAAATATAAAAAATGGCATTAACAGAATCAAATGAATTTGTATTGGGAACAAAAGCCCCAGATTTTACACTGATAAACACTGTAGACGATAAAGAATATTCTCTGGATCAACTAAAAGGTGCAAAAGGAACTGTGATTATGTTTATTTGTAATCACTGTCCTTTTGTAATTCATGTTAATACTGAATTGGTAAAAATGGCCAATGATTTTCAACAAAAAGGGATAAACTTTATCGCTATTAGTTCTAATGAAATAGAAAATTACCCACAAGATGCGCCTAAATTTATGAAGCAAATTGCAGAGAAATTAGCTTACCCTTTTCCATATTTATTTGATGAGACACAACAAGTTGCCAAAGCATATGATGCAGCGTGTACTCCAGATTTTTATGTTTTTGATTCAGTATTAAAAGCAGTTTACCATGGTCAGTTAGACGATTCAAGACCAGGAAATTCATTGCCTTTAAACGGAAATGATATAAGAAATGCTCTAAACAATCTTTTAGAACATAAAGATAATTTGCAAAATCAGAAGCCAAGTATGGGCTGTGGTATAAAATGGAAATAATACTATTTTAAGCAAAAAAAACCTCGCATTCGCGAGGTTTTTTTATCTATTTTCAGATTATTTAGGATCTAAAATCATATTAATTCTATCAACAACATCTTGTAAGTGGTAGCGTCTTAAAGCGTTTCCTCTAGAAGATGCCGATCTAGCATCTCTTTGTATTCTTTTCAACTCTCCTCTTGCTACAGATTTTACATCAGATTGATTGATGTTTATTCCGCTTCTTTTTAAATAACCATTATTAAATCCTCTTTGGTTTTTAGCCTCATTTAATAAATAATTTAATCGGTCTAAATGAGCTCTTTGTAAATTTCTTCTATAAGTATCTATAGATCTTCCAGTATACAATTCACTCCAAACCCCTTTTCTTAAATCACCCATCATGCTTACTAAAGTATACGCTTTCGCACCATTTAAAGTTTCATTTTCGATCATTCTAGCCATTCTTCCTGCATCTAGGATATTATTTAATGTTCTAGCCTGTAAACCACGAACTCTTTCTACTGCCCCTGAAAATTCTATTTTGCTAAATATGTTTTCATCTAGCATCCAAGTTGGGGTCGTAAAAAGATTATTTACAATAAATTGTAATGCTTCTTTCTGAGTTGCTTTATCTACATGCGTATAAACCGCGCCTTCTTGATCTGAAGTTTTGTAGTATTCATAAACACCCCCTACATTTGCAGAAACATGTCCCATATACCTATTAAATTGCCCTAATAATTGGCCATACATTGTAGATAATTCTTCATAATTTTCACCTTTTTCAGAAGTCCATTTTTCTAGGTTCGGTAGTATTCTTTTTAAATTTTTTATACCATACATAGAGGCTTTCATAGCATTGTCTCCTAAATCTTCTGTTTGAGAGCTAGGATCTACAACACCACCCGCTTGCTGATGCCCAAAACGATACATTGGGTCTCCTGCATGTTTCATAATCCAAGCATCTAAAGTTTCTTTTTCAGCTTTTGCATCTTTATCTAAAATTGGTCTATACCCCCAAGAAATTGCGTATTTATCATAAACACCAATGTTTGGCATTAAAGCAACACCTTTATCTTCTGGTTGAGCAACATAGTTAAAACGAGCATAATCCATAATTGATGGTGCAGTGCCATATTTGTCTGTAAATGTAGATGAACGTAAAGAATCTACAGGATAAGCTACAGAACTACCCATGTTGTGAGGTAACCCTAATGTATGACCAACTTCATGAGATGAAACGAATTGTATTAAACGTCCCATAACTTCAGTTTTAAAGCTGTTACTTCTAGCTTCTTCATTTATCGCTGCAGTTTGAATAAAGTACCAGTTATGTAATAAGGTCATTACATTATGATACCAGTTAATATCTGACTCTAAAATTTCTCCAGATCTAGGGTCACTCACATGAGGACCATTTGCATTTGGGATTGGAGATGCTAAATATCGAACTACAGAGTAGCGAACATCTTCTGGGCTCCAATCTGGATCTTCTTCTTTACTAGGTGGATCTTTTGCAATAATTGCATTTTTAAATCCGGCTGCTTCAAAAGCAACTTGCCAATCTTCAATACCTTGTTTAATAAATGGAACCCATTCTTTTGGGGTAGCTCTGTCTACATAATAAACAATTTGTTTTTTAGGCTCAACTAACTCACCTCTTTTAAATTTTTCAATATCCTCGTCTTTTACTTCTAACCTCCATCTGTCTAAATACTGAACCGTTTTGCTTCTTTGATCTTCTAAACCATAATCAGTTTGGCCTCTTGCAAACCAACCTACTCTCTCATCAAAATAACGACGCTTCATAGGAACTTTTGGAAGCAAAATCATAGAGTTGCTCATTTCTAAAGAAATAGAACCAACACTTCCATTAGAAGGTGCTTTAGAAGCAAAATATGTTTTTACGTGTCTTAATTCTATATTTTTAGGATAACTACTAACTCTTTCTGTATATGAGCGAGATTTATCTAATCTTGTAACTCTATGTCTTGTTCTGTAGTATTGAGGAAAACCTAATGGTTTAACATCTTCTGATAATAATTTTGTAGCATCAATTACAACACCAGTTGTGTCTTTATTGAAGGCTTTAATTGGAAAAGAATACAATATTGGCTCAAAATTAGAGTTCACTACTGCCTCATGAACTGGTAGGATTGTGTCTGCAACAACATTGTGAGAGACCACTCGTAGTAAAATATTTTTATCCTTTCTTTGCCAACGTAAAACTTGAGTATTGGCTTTACCACCACCAAATCCGATACCGCTAGCGGTTTTTGCAATACGAGTTACCATTAACATTTCTCGTTCTAATAAAGAATCGGGAATTTCAAAAAGGTATGTATTGTCTTTAGAGTGAACATGAAACAAACCTTCGTCTGTTTTCATATCTTTTGTAACTACCTTAGCATAAGGTAAAATAGCTCCTTTTTTTGGTCTAGGTTTGGGTTTTTGAATTGCTTTTTTTGGTGCTTCTTTTTTCTTTTTTTTCCAGAACTGTGCATTAGCGTCTGCAGAAAAACCAAAAACAAGTGCAATTAGAACTAATTGCG
>Ga0209138_1001070_pt1 | contig 24550 bp, 20 predicted proteins | sample SaaInl3SG_22_DNA_FD_184645 | JGI IMG/M metagenome (GOLD analysis project Ga0209138, IMG submission 184645) | Marine microbial communities from expanding oxygen minimum zones in the Saanich Inlet - ESP_153SG_22_DNA (SPAdes) (version 2) | ecosystem: Environmental > Aquatic > Marine > Intertidal...
ATGCTCGAGTCATAGCACAACAAAAGGAGGTTGCTATGACTGTACTTACATCAATGAACTTGGTTGCCTATGAGCGTGAATCTGCCCGTGATCCAAAGATCCTGCGTCGCAAGAAACTGATCGCAAAAATTGAAGAGCAAATCCAACTGGCCAGTGATCCGCAGTTCCAGCCAGAGAAGACTAAATGGATCAAAGACGACTATGGTTCAGATCAAAAAGTCACCGTGCCAAAACGCGTGAAGCGGTGGTGGCATGAGAACTTGGATGGCTCAGTTGTGTTGACGATCCGCTATGGCAGCAAGCCTTTGGAGTTTGCTAAAGGCAAGGCTGGGATTGCATTGGAAAAGGCTGATGCGGTTGTGCCCACTCTCGAGCAAGTCAAAGCGGGAGTTGCCAACGGAGAGCTTGATGCTTTGTTGGAAGGGCAGGGGTTTAGGAAGTCTTTAGAGAAGTAGGCTTTGCTAACGAAGGGGATGCGAATCCCCCTCTCTCCGCCAGATAATTAAGCCAGCGTGTTTATTGGGTTAGCGCGCTTGTTAAAACAATAATGTATGCATGGTTGTATGCGCAACTTCAAACTCATAGCTTTACTGTAAAACACTCTAGCCGACTAGGAACGCAACACAGATCAGGCCAGCCATAACCCTTTGGTTTTCTCCGATTTCTTCTACTCGATTTTCGATATGGTCAATACGCGACCCCAGATTCGGCAACCGCTTTTGCAGATCTGATGTCAAACTTGAGACTTTTGAGTTAAGGCTTTTGAACTCAGCATGTAAAGTTTCTACTGAAGCACTTGCGCTACTGGCGAGTGGGGCAAACGTTGCGAGTTTAAACATATCTCTTCTCTTCATAGATGCCTTTCCGTTGTTCAATTTAAAAACGATTCTATATCATCGGTCGTAAGTCAGTAAAAACTATGGTTTATATGGGGAATGCTTTGAGAGAGTTTGCGTATAAAATCGACAAAATTGCAGTAGGTACCTTCCTGGGAGGTGTTATGCTCATTGGATCTGTGTCCGTCCTAAAAACACCGTCAGGGCCACTGGAATTTTAGACTGAGTCAAGCAAGAGAGGGCCCTTTGCAAACACAGCGTTATTGTTTTGATTTGTTCGCTGGTTGTGGTGGTTTGACTACCGGCTTAGAGATGGCCGGCTTTGACTCAGCCATGGTTTGTGAGGTCGATGATGACGCGAGAAACTCTTACCTCCTGAATCGGAAGTCGAAGATAGGCGATCAACTTTTCGCTGATGCTGGTGAATTGCACTTTGCTGACGTCAATCAACTTAATGGAAAGGTATTAGATGGGCTGAAAGAGCGATTGATAGCCCTTGAGAGGTCCCTGGATTTCTCTCGAGACGATTCATCACTTGATCTGATCTGTGGAGGTCCTCCGTGTCAGGGTTTTTCAGGTATCGGTATTCGGCGCTCTTACGCAGTAGATAAAGAACATATCCCATCTAATCATCTTTACGGAAAGATGGCGGATATTATCGAACAAATTCGCCCGAAAATTTTTATGTTCGAAAACGTTAAGGGGATTCTGACTGGAAGATGGAATCCCTCTGAAGCGAAAGGGCAAATTTGGCGTGATGTGAAATCGCGCTTTCAGAGAATTCCAGGGTACACCATCAAGTGGTCACTCGTCCTCGCAAAAGATTATGGCGTTCCCCAAAATCGTCCAAGAGTTTTGCTGGTGGGTATTCGAAATGATTTGGCCAAAAAAGCTGGCCTAGATCTGATCGCAAAGGAAGAGGATGCCGTGAAAACTGGATTCCTCCCGCAGCCTGTGGGTATTGCTCCTGATCCAATAGACTTGTTGGGCGATCTAATCGATGAATCGATCACCGATATTTTGTTGAGCGGAAAATATCCCGCTGATTTTTCTCTTGATAGTTATCCCAAACCAGCGCAGACAGATTTTCAAAAATTTCTGAGGACTGATCATGCTGGCAATATTGCGAGACGTGGTTCACCGTTATCTGAGCATGAGTTTAGTAAGCACTCAAAACGAGTCGTGCAAAAGTTTCAGGCTATGCTCATGAACGGTGGTGTGATTCCAGAGTCGATGAAAACCAAAAAGTTTGCACAAAGATTGATTCCGGAACGTTGGCCAGACAAAGGTCCGTTCATCACAGCAACTTCTCTCCCTGACGACTATGTTCATTTTTCTCAACCTCGTTCTCTCTCGGTTCGGGAGTGGGCGCGATTACAAACTTTCCCTGATTGGTATAGGTTTGCTGGAAAACGGACCACGGGTGGTCTGAGGCGAGCGGGAAATCCCTTAGCAGGAGACTTTTCGCGAGAAACACCCAAGTACACGCAAATTGGAAATGCTGTTCCCGTTCTTCTCGCAAAAGCTGTGGGAGATTACTTTAATAAAATTCTCTGTGAGGCCGGTGTGTGATGAACTATGTAGATCAACTTAGAACTAAGCATCTGAAACATTTTTGTGACTTAAAAAGTGTCAACGCTGCAGCTTCCACATGGTCAAAATATATTGAGGATTTGATTGGCCCTGACCCCGCTAAGAAACCAAATAACTTTCTAGATTTGGGTGATAAATTACGCTCGATTTTCACGACGACAGGTGCGGCAGGTAGAGAGCAAAAATCTCTTGCGGCAGGTGGGTTGTGTTGGGAATTTTTAGTTTGTTGGTATCTCAATCTCGGTTTCTGGGGCACCAATACGATCGTTCTCAAAAATACTAGATCGGCAGTGCCTCAGGCGCTTCGTGATGCGTTAACGCTTACTATCAATAATGTGAAGGCAAACACGGAGACAGACCTGCTTCTGGTCCACTTTCCACAGATGTCGAGGCTTAATGCACCAACTTTCGATGAATTGAATAACAAAACATCTGAGTTTTTAGACTCGGTTGAGGTTTGCATAATTCAATGCAAAACGAACTGGAACGACAATTCTCAGATACCGATGCTTTGGAATGCTGTTTATGAAGCCGGTAAGTCCGGTGTGAGTAATTTACATGTTGGAACTAATGGTGTTTCGTTGAATGATCTGGAGTCGTTTAAGTACGCATTTGTGACGGCCCCGACTAATCGCACTCAATACAAGTCAGAGTCAGTTATTGTTCAGAGGGTCTCAACGCTCTCAGGTAGGAATTATTGGGGGCTTCCTACGCAATCTGGCGTAGCGCTATCGCTTAAGGAGTTTTTTTCCTTATATGGTTCAGCGTTTGAAGGGACTGGCGGTCCTCTCAGAAATTTAAAATCAAATTTCGATAGTGCGTCTCAATCATTTTTGAATGCTACGCAAATGCGGTTTGATGATTAGAACTAAAATGATATGAAGATTATTCCTCAGCATGTATGGGATAAAAATGGACGCATACAGGGTGGCGAACCCCTCGTCTTTTCTTTGCTATCGCAATTTAATCTGGGAAAGTTTTCTAAAGCCCTGCATTCGTTAAATTTGATTGGTAATCAGAGACAGAGGGCCTTCGAAATAGATTTTTTGATCCTGACAGAGAGGGCAATCGTCGGATTAGAAGTTAAAGCGGGCCTTGTTACCTGCAAAGAGGGCGTATGGCGAGTCCATAAAGATAACCGAGGCGTTGCTTATACGAAATATAAATCGCCTTACGTACAAGCAGCTGATGCATTACATCAACTCCGCACACAGTGGATTCCTGCCGCATTTGGAGAAAGGAGCACGTATTCGAAAATTCCATATGTGCCACTTGCGGTGCTCTGCAAAAACTCTCTTCCCGATAAGCACTTTGACAATCCGGCGGAAATGCCAAAAGAGTTTATTGTTTGGAGAGAGGATTTAACTCCAGAAACTTTAAAATCAAGAATAAACGATGCGATTGATTTTTCGCTCAAGAACGTCCTGAACCATAACGTCATGTTATCGGAAAAGGAGGTTGATGAGCTCTCGTATCGATTAAGACCTGAAATCGATGTGACATACCCTTCGAGTTCAGAGTTAAGCGATTTAGAACTTCAGCAGAATAGTCTTACCGAAAGGCAGTACCGATTGGTTGACAAGTTTAGGAGTTTTGACCGGTTGGTAATCGACGGGGGAGCCGGTACAGGAAAGACCTTTGCATTGATTTATGGCGCAAGGCAGGAAGTAGAATTGGGTAACACAGTCCTAGTAATAACCGATGCCCCGCAGCTACGACGTCATCTATCTGACGCTTTAATGAACAAACAGATAGTCGTTCAGAGCTCCGAGGGTATCTCTTCTTGCGAAGATAACGATTTCGATTCCGTCTTTGTTGACGAAGGTCAGGATGTATGTAACGAATCTACTGTTGCTAGTATCGATCGAGTTCTCAAGGGTGGTATCGGAAATGGAAGATGGCGATGGTTCGGTGACTTTGAAAATCAGTTTGATCCGGCGAAAAAATTTGATTCTGAAGTTTTGGACTTGATCGTGTCTTTTACCGGAAATGCAGCGAAAGTTGTGTTAGATGAAAACGTTCGAAACACACCGAATATTGTTAAATGGTTAGAAAATTATTGCTCAGCCAGACTTGGTGAAACCTTTGTAAAAGGAAATGGGCCCGAGGTTCGTCTGGTTGATAATGCTCAGGTTCAAAAGTGGTTCGAATCAGACGGGTATCTAGATACGTTTGGCGAATTACAGCATGAAGAAATTGTCGTGTTGGTGCCTTCGAAATCTCTGAAATCCCATCCTCTAGTTCAAAAATTGGCTCGGCTGGGGTTTCTTGTAGAGCTAATCGAGGATTTCAAAGGGATGGAGAGTCGTGTGGTTGTCATTGCTGGTCTTGAGGTGACAACAGATGCTAGCACCCTAAGCGATCTGCTATATAAATCAGTCTCTAGGTCGAAAGGCATGGTTTTCGTGATCGTTGACGACAATTTAAAAACCCGAATTTTCGATTTATCGAGAGGATAGTATGAACAAGGCGCCATTACGGAACGAGGTTGTGGATGAGCTGCATAAGTTACTACTTGGACCGGGTGATGGTGAAAATGAGGTCATAGAAGGTCGCCTGAATCTTCGTTATTTCGCTGGAATTTTGTTCCCTCAGGGTGAGAAACGATCGTCACTAGCATCGGAAGATGCTGATTTTGAAGATGAAGATGCTGCACCAGAAACCACACAATCTTCCGATTTCTCCGCAGATTCTGATAATCCTCTATCTATGGCTAATGAAGACCTTCCTTCATCGGTCGGTTTAAGCTTTACCGTGACAGCGGGAGCATCTATTTCGGTATCTGTATCCGCAGCCAATTATAAGAACATGGGTGGAGCTCAGCCCACTAGTCAGCTTTGGCATAGATCTCCTTACCAAGAGGAGACCATCGAGATTAGCCATAGTTCAAGTTCCCCAATTGCGGTTCTTGAAGGAAATGCTGACCTTCATATTTTGCGGAGACGTTCTCGGTTTGAATCAAGTAGTGAGATCATAACGGTTTCGCTAGTTAATCCGCATACCTATAAAGAAGAGGATAGTCAGCTTAAGCAAGCTAGCTTGAGACTCTATCAAGTTGCCTTGAGCTGTAGGGCGTTAACGGGAAAGATCGTGCCCTACGATAGTGAAGAAAGTCGAGATGTGTCATTTGAAGATCAAATTCTTGAAATGCAATATCTCGAGCAACCCATTTTTGCTGTTGGTCACGGCGCATCGTGTAGTTGGACTATCGATCAAGACTCAGATGAAGTAGCAGTAAAGGTCGATTACATACCCTCAGCGTTCGTCTACCGACCAAAATTCGACAACGTTTATGTTAACGGCCGAGATTTCGAGGACTCCGACATTTTTTCGTTAAGCACGTTGGAGGATGAAGATGCATCGAGAGATGAACTCCTAGGTAGACTGTCGGCACTGGTATCGTTTTATGAAGACTGGATCAGTAGTCAAGACAAACTTTTTAAACAGCGCTTTGAAGAACCTCACAAATATTTGATTAGCCAGATGCTCACCTGTGCAAAGCGAATGAGGCGTGGCTTAGATCTTTTGGCCAAAGATTACGATTGCTGGTGGGCGTTTCAACGTGCAAACGAGGTTATGCTGAGGCAGAGAGATCAGTCTGACTATCTTCGAAGCCTGAGGAGTGACCGAATAGAAAAAGGCTTGCCTTGGCCAATTCCCGCATCAGAGCAAATTCCCGCGACCTTTCGAGACTTTCGCTTAAACAAGGCGCGATGGAGGCCATTTCAGTTAGCGTTTTCTCTCATGGTTATCTCTGATTTGGAAACGGAAACTGAGAGCCACACGGATTCGGATCTTGTCGACCTCATATGGTTCAGTACTGGTGGTGGTAAGACCGAAGCTTATATGTTGGTAACAGCCTATGAACTTATAAGGCGTCGCGTTCGTTTCGGTTCCAAGGAAAAAGGCCTAGGAACCGGAGTAATTACAAGATATACCCTCAGATTTTTAACGGCTGATCAGTTTTTACGTACAGTTTCTCTCGTATGTGCGCTCGAAAAAGTGCGGATCGATAATCAGAGAATCCTAGGCGAGAATTCCAATAGCGATGCTTTCACGGTCGGCTTGTTTATCGGGCAAGACAATTCTTACGGTCGAATTAAAGAAGCTGAAAAAGCAATAAAGGATCTAAATAAGAATCCAAAAAATGTAGTACACCGCTTTCCCGTGACGGAATGTTCCGAATGCGGAACTTCACTTGTTCCCTCAAGTGAAGAATTTGAGTCCATAAGTGATGAAAACGAGCGGGGCAAGTTGTTCGGGTACAGAAAAACTCCTGAAGGCAGAATTCGTTATGTTTGCCCGAATCTGAACTGTTTATTTAGTGGTTCTGCAGGGCTACCTGTTAGCTCAATCGATGAGCAAATTTATGATTCTCCACCGAGCATCGTTTTAGGGACAGTTGATAAATTCGCGATGCTTGCTTTCCGTGGTCAGGCTCAGTCTTTATTTGGGAGCAAAAAGAATCTACCGCCCACATTGATTATCCAAGATGAGCTACATCTCATCTCAGGGCCATTGGGTACGATTGTGTCGATTTATGAAGCTGGTTTCGAGACCGTGATGAAGCAAAGATTTAATGATCACGGCCACCCTCAAAGATCACCAAAATATATTGCCTCGAGTGCAACAGTGCGTGATTCTGACCGCCAAATTCTTCGATTAATGGGTAAACGTGCAGCTGTTTTTCCGCCGCGAGGGATAAAGAGCGATGACTCATTTTTTGCGACCTTAGATAAGAATCCTGACACTGCACGGCAATATATAGGTTTGATGGGGCAAGCACTAAGATCCACATCAGCTGCACACTGGTCGAGCGCTGCGGTATTGCAGTCAGTCAGATCTATTGCTGCCAAGATGGCTAATCCACAAGAGATTGATTTTTTATGGACCTTGCTGGTTTATTGCAACAGTAAGAGAGAGCTCGGACTAATAAATGCTGCCGTAGACAGTGAGATTTCTGATCGGATGAAGGTATACGCGGTATATCAGAAAAATGATCCAGAAGAGATTCGTGAACTAAGCAAACGTGAAGTCAGTTCCACAATGGTTGAGAGTATCGTGGACGTGCGGAATGATCTGAGTCGACCTTACAGTGGCTCTGCGAATTCTGGTTGTTCCGATATAGTTCCCGCTACGAACATGATTTCTGTGGGAGTCGATATTGATAGACTCGGCTTGATGCTGGTCAACGGTCAGCCTAAAACTACCGCTGAGTACATTCAAGCGTCTAGTCGAGTAGGTCGAAACCCTATCGATAACGGCCCAGGTTTAGTTATTGCTCTGTACTCACCCGCTAAGCCTAGAGATAGAAGCCATTATGAGAACTTTGTTGGTTATCACGAATCAATATATAGGTTTGTAGAACCGACAAGTGTTACGCCAGGTAGTGAGCGAGCTCTGGAGAGGGCAGTTCATTCAGCCATTACAATCGCTGTTCGGTATACGGTGGCAAAAATGAATTCAGGAAAAAAGGCTGGCTCTTTCGATCCGTCTGATCCTGAAATTTCGGAAGTCCTCAAAGCTCTCAAGGACCGACTTTTAAGAACCTATGAAGATGTTCCGTCCTATAGGATTGAGCGCCAACAAATCAAGGATCATTTTGATCAATTTGTGGAGCATTGGGCTACGCTGGCCCAAAACAATGAGGAACTTCACTACGAAATTAAGTCCCCACCGCCTAATAGACTACTCAAGCGATTTGATGATGACAGGCTGGATGGCTCGCGAGCAACAATGACATCGATGCGAGGTGTCGATCTAGAAATACCAATGAGGGATGTTAGATCTAGGAGAAAGAGTCGTGGCTAAGGGAGTGATTCGTAGAGGGCAAATTGTAGACACGTATGGTGTGGGTTCTCTCCTCGATGTAAATGGTGAAGGATTTATAGTTCTCGATACTTCACATTGGCCTTCTAGCCAAATGATGGCTATCGATATGCCACGACTTTCTGCCGCCGTGGGGAACAAGAGATTACTTACCTTTGGTAGCTCGAAAGCCAGTATTCCAGTCGAACGTTTTCCGAAATGGTACTTCTGCTCCCGCTCAAATTGTCGCCGTTTAGCCAAAGTCATTGACGAAAAGTTTTTCCAAAAAACAGAGGGTGACGACAGCAATTTACCGGTTACTCCTTCTTGCCCAGATTGTAATGATCAAATGACGCCTATGAGGTGGATAGCATATTGTGACAAAGGCCATTTGGCAGAAGTTGATTGGAGTAATTGGTGTCATGGCGATCAAGAGCCGGGAACGAGCGGGCAGTGCGAGAGAGGTAGTCGTAAACTGAAGTACATCGTTAAAGGTGATCGAGGCGGCGATTTTGATCAGCTATTTGTGCAGTGTACGTCCTGTGGTCATGAGCGATCGCTTGAAGGCATTAAATCGAAACATAAACTTCGTGGCGCATACGTGAATGCGTATCAGGGTAAAAAATGTTGCGACTCTCAGCCGTGGGAATTGTTTAACAAAGACAAAGAGTATCAGTGTGATGAGGTAATGAGTATCGAGCCGCGAGGTAGCGCAGCGCTCTATAGATCTAAGAAGCTCTCAGCATTAGTCCTCGATGATACTACTGGAGATAGTGAAGGTCTTTCCCCTATAGCGATCACCGAATTGGAAAAGGCTTTTGCTAACTTGCAAGCACGATCACCGAGTACGGATCAGTTTAGGCATGAATTATTCAGTGATGACACGTCACAAACACGTATGAGAATTGAAGCAATTTCAGAGCATATTGGTGTTGAACTGGAAGACGCTTTGATATTCCTGCGCTCTAGATTTAGAGAGGCAATTGATGGTGTATACGAGACATCCGCTTCTAGTGTTGACGAGCAATCTCAACAAGATCTTTTAATGGCTGAGTTCCAGATGTTTCGAAATGGAAAAGACATAGCTAATAGTGACTTAAACGTTGAGTTTTGGGTGCCCAAGCCAGAGAAAAGCTTAATTCTTTCTAGGCTCTTCAGGTCAGTAGGATCAGTCAGAAAGTTGCGTGAGGTTAGAGCGCTATTAGGATTTACTCGTGGTAAGCATTTGGACGCGGTATCAGCTGATTTGTCGACAGGCGAGAATTGGGTGCCAGCGGTAGAGGCGTGGGGGGAAGGGATTTATCTCGAACTCAACAGTGAATTTTTGAATAAATGGTCGAGCGCAAATGAGAAACTCTTTGAGCCGCTTATTACTCGACAACTGGCGAATATATCGGCCTCCGATCCTGCAAAAGAGTTAGGTATCTATCCAGATGTATATTTCTTAGTTGCTCATACTCTGTCGCACCTTCTGATCAGACAGCTTACTTTTGAGAGTGGCTACTCCTCGTCGGCTTTACGGGAGCGGCTTTATTTTGATGAATCCACTAGACAAGCAGGCATACTGATTTACACATCTGACTCTGATTCTGAGGGAACGCTCGGAGGTCTGGTAGAACAAGCTTTCGAAGAGAAGCTCGAGCATATCTTGAATATAGTAGCTAATTCTTCGAGATGGTGTTCATTGGATCCCGTCTGTCGTGAGACTGAGCAGCAAGGGATCGGAGGTCTAAATAGTGCATCATGCCATTCGTGCTCACTCGTTTCTGAAACAAGTTGTACCTATCAAAACGCCGGTCTAAGTCGTTTGCTTTTGGGAGGCTTGGGTGACTCAAATGAGGAGTTAATGGGCATATTCGAATATATTTTTGGAGATAAAAGAGATTGAGTCTCTCTCGGCTTGATGACGCCCAAAAAAAAATTATCGATGAGTCTCCGGATTCCGGATCTATTTTGATCGCTGGTCCACCTGGTTCTGGAAAAAGCTTGGTGGCGATGGAATGGAGTAAAGAGTTAGCCGCCAAAAACCAAGTGCCAGTAACGCTGATCATGTTTAACAATGTATTAGCTAGCTTTTGCTCTCAACAAGAAGGGATGGGAAGACAAGTTTCTGTAACAACTATGCTGCGTTGGTTAAACGCGTGGATAGCAGAGAACTTTGAATTTGATCTCCCGTACATTGCTAGATTTAAACCAGATTGGACGGAGCTAACACATCGGTTTCGGAAGCTCCCTGACGAAATGTTAAGAGGTACGAGCTGGGGCTGCTTGATCATTGATGAAGGGCAAGATTTTCCCGAAGAGATGTATAGCTTTTTTGGAGAACTTGTTGGGCGGTACTTGTCGCTCAATGAGGCTTGTCTTTTAGTAGTCCTCGCAGATGACAATCAAACTATTTTTGATGGACATACCAATCTCATTGATATTCAAGTAGCTCTGGTGTGTACGGCCGAGCAAAAGCGATTTTGGCGATTGGATACAAACTATCGTAACGCTAAGGAAGTCTATGCATTAGCCAAATACTTCCAAACAAGGGGGACAGGTTCGACTCAGTCTCCAGCGCGCGTGGCGAAGAACAAGCCACATGCAGTTTTTTACACGGATAAAACACAGTTTGCAGCAACTTATATTTGCCAGCTTTCGCGAGCCATGGCGCTACCAGCTTCCGGCGATCGGCCGAAGATCGGCGTTATAAGTATGGGCGGAATTTCCGATGTTGTTTCTTGGTTCAAAACCATTAAAAAGCTGATGCCTGATGAGCCAAACGCACCAATCCTTCAAGCCTACGTTTCAGATCGTGAATGCGGCCTTAATTCTGCAGATTCCTTAGATTTTTGTGCGAGTCCATCTATCACTGTGCTCCATGCGCAAAGTAGCAAAGGACTAGAGTTTGATGTTGTGGTGATAGTTGATCTAGAGACAAACGAGGGATTTCTGGATGATTCATCAGTAGCATTGTCTAAGTCTCTTTATGTAATGTTGAGTCGAGCAAAGTACTTTTTGTTTCTAGGAATTAAATATGAATTTGGAAGCCTTCCAAAGGCTTTAAGCTTGCTTCCAGCTGATGGTCATCCTGAAGATTTACTTGTATATAAAATAGATAATGCATTAGTTGAGGACGGTCTAAAATCGATTGAGTGGTCAAATGACTCTGAGACGACTGCTCAAGAGATAGAAAAAGCAAAGAGTTTAGCTATCAAACTTCAAGCGATGGATGCTTCGCAAATTGCTGATCTACTGGAGAGCAAACTTTTCGGCCTAAGAAATTCATCTCAGAAGCTTATCTTCTTGGATAGACTTAGTGGTAATGCTGATGATTTAGTCGATTTTGTTAGAGAAATCGGAGTCAAAACGCTAGATCAACATCTTTCAAAATAATCTTAAACCATATCTTTATTAATGAAGTCAGGACTGTTCGTCCAGTCGAGTTGAGGCTCGTTTTGTAGTTTGGGTATGTTTTCAGGATTTACCCACTCTCCGAGATCTTCATGAGCCAAGCCAAATGCAACTGACAAGCGGTTATATATTGATGAAGAAATGCCTTTATTAACTATTGTTTTAGGCGGGATCTCTTCAATTAGTTGAAAGGAGACAGCACTGGTTGAAGAAGAGTTGATCTTCTCAACGAATTTTTTAAATAACGCTATTTTTGAGCCACCGCCACAATAGAATAAAAGCAGATTCTTATACGCTTCCGGGCCTCGATCTACTTTATTCTTAGCGGGGGAAATTATCCTATCCCATAAGAAATTCGCGAAAGAGCGATAGTAAGACTCGTCAACAGTTATGCCGCCATCCTCTTTCCAGTCTAGGTTACTTACGTAGTCATTAATGCTGTCTGGTGTTTTAGTTATGTTGTGAAGATTGTTGAGTCTCGTTTGTAAAGATTGATCAACTGATTCGTGGCACTCGATGCCCTTCGCTTCTCTCAATGATGAGATTCTTTCGTTTTCTAATTTAAGTGTTCCGTAAGGCATTACTTCCGTAGTTAAAAAGCTATATCTGATGGTTCCATCAGTTTCTTCGCGTACATTTACTAGGGTGCTATCAATGGTGCTACCCCCGATATCCACTAGCATCAGCCGGTTTCGGCGGTGATCCCATCTATCGGACCGGACATAGCCGTGGAGTTGAGCAGCCACTTCAGGAAAGATCTCTATGTGTTCTTCAGGGTAGCCTTTAGGAAGCATCTTCTTCGCGGAAATCAGATCGAAATCAGAAACGATTTGTGAAGATGAATTAGCGAGATTGAGAGCGCATTTCCCCACATATTGATATTTGCTAACCAGCTCTAGGTCACTGAAATCTCGAGCCGGTAAACCGAGGTGATAGACCCACTCGAATTCACAATCGACGAAATCATCTGCATGACATTCAAGGAACCATGTTCGTGCAGTTCTGATTACAAGAGCCAGAAAGAAAATCGTATCGTCTACTTCGGGATTTTCGAACGACGATGAACTGACTAGCTTTCGTTTAAGATCAGTTTTGGTTGAGCACTTTTCTCTTGGGAACAAACTAAGAGCGCTGCCCAATCTGTGAATCTGACTAGGAATCAAGTAGGGATTAGAGTCGTTTGCACTAAAAGGCACTGCGTATGCTCTTTTACTTCCAGATTCACGAATGATTACTTTGGTGTGAGTCGAACCAAAGTCAATGCCCATGTAGAGTTCGGGCATTGCAATTCCTTCGGTTACTATCTGGGAGATGTTTGACTGCTCCCGCGAAGCAAGACCGGATCTATCGGGGATATGGAACTCGTTGTTCTGTAAAAGATATTCACTATTTGAATGTAACGATGGGGCGGCTACAGCAGACGTGGCTTCTTTGGGTGATACCTTCGCAGACTGTTGATTTTTTTTCTCATCAAAGTCTTTCTTTGCTCGAGCCCTAGCTTCTTCGACAAGAGCGTTTGCAGCGTTAAGTTTCTCTCTGGCTTCTGCCATTCTTTGTTTTCTTGCCTCTTCTAGCAATTTTTTTTCCGCCAGAATCCGCTTTCTTTCCTCCTCTTTTTCTTGCCGTCGGCGATCCTGTTCTTTTCGTTCCGCCTCTGTTTTTTCCTGTCTGTGTTGATGCTCGGCGAGTAAAGCTCTCCCATCGTCACTTTGAGAGAGTTGCTCCTTTAATAAGTGACCAAGAGATCCCGTTGTTTTTCTATTTTTACCCATGATCAGTAGACTCTTATCACCCCTGAAATCAGGTTTTTAGCTTTGATTTTCATTTCGGATTGGGCTGCGATTTCGCTAGTTCTCTCCCTTAGGCGATTTTCGACACTTTTTATTCGTCCCGAAGTCAGCTTGATCATTCGCTCATTGCTACGTTGTTCGTAGTTTCTCAGTACCTCATTTAACGAACTCAGCTCGGCCTCTATTCGTTGGTTTACCCCTGACTGCAGAAACTGGAGCTGATCTAGATTTTCTTCCTTGAGTAGCCGAGCATACTCGTCAAACTCGACCTCTAATATCTCAGAAAGCTTCTGTTGTGCCAGAGAGAATGCGTCAGGATCTACACTCGCGCGTACATTACCCCAGTCATCACCATCATTTGTCGAGGCATTAAGTAAAAGTTCGGCTTCTTCTTCGTTTAATATTTTTCCGTTATCTAGATTGATAGCTCTAGTCATTAAACGGTCGTAACTCTTGGCTCCTTTGGCTTCCCATAACTGCGTGATAAACGCATAGATGCCAGTTTTTAAATCTAAAGATACTGCGCTTATTTCTACTGCGGTCAGGTCGTAAAAGGATTCTTTATCAATTTTTGCAGATGCAAACTTAACTAGAGAATGAGTAACATTAATTATCTCTTGATGCCTTGAGGCGTAGTCTACTTTATTGTCGAAAACGCAAATGGTTCCTGCGCTTAAATCGGAGTTCACGAGTCTGGTAGGGCGGAAATTGTTATTTTGTTCGATAGTAACTCGAAGATCATCTCGCGCTGATTTTGAAAGCGAGATTTGAATAATCAAAGGAGAAGCGCTTTTTTCAACAAATGTCGTGCCAGAATAGTTTTCCAACAAGAAGTCGCGAACATAAGTCCATAATATTTTTCCATCAATATATCTTTTAAGACGCCTAGCGTTATTTGCTTTTTGTTCGACAAAGTCACCGTGAATGACCAAGCCATCAGTCTCTCGCTCAGAAACTTCTTTTTGTTGGGCTGTTTGCTCAATATTTTCGGCGGCATCGTTGATTGCTTCGATTTCAGTTTGGGTATCTAAATCGTGAGTTAAAAGGGTATTCGTTAGGCTTGAAATTTGGTCACCTAAGACTAGTTCGATATCTCCCAAACTGTTTTGGAAAATGTTCAGGCGCTGGAATAATCTAGTGTATACGCGATCATCAATCGTATCTTTATAGAAAAAGTTCCAGATAAGAATCTTTTCTCGTTTTTGTCCGATCCGATCGATTCGTCCGATACGCTGTTCGACCTTCATTGGATTCCATGGCAGGTCATAATTTATAAGCGCTCCGCAAAACTGAAGGTCAACTCCTTCACATAGGACTTCTGACGATAAAAGGATTTTGGGCCCGTCTGGTTTCTTAAACTCCTTCAATAGCAGATCTTTATCTTCTTTGTTCCTATTCCCCATTAATAGCAAGGAGTTAATGCCTAGAGCTGCTAACCTTTGGTTCAGGTAAGAGAGTGTTTCTCGGTAAAAAGCGAAAAGCACTATTTTCTCGTTAGGATAGGTATTCCAGTAGCTTTGAATGAGCTCATGAAGCTGGTCAAACTTGGAGTCATTCTTTTCTAGCTCTGTGAGCGTGACGTCTTTTAACACATTATCGCGAATGTATTGGATTAACTCCGATTGAGACTTGTTTTCAGGAGAGGCGATAGGGGTATCTAGATCCAAGTCCGCATCTGTATTTTGGAAAAACGTTTCTAAAAACTGAAGATCAGAATTAGACCTCATCGGCTCATCTACTGTGGAGCTCGTGCTTCGATCAGCCCAATGACGATACGCACCAGGCATTGAACTGCATAGCTGTTTTTGAGGGGTGGTTAGTTGAAATCCTTCAAATGCCGAACTACCTTCGCAATAATGTCTGACTGCCTTTGTTACGGCCTCGTAGACCTTCTTTTCTATCGCGGAGGGAGTGATCACTATGGCGTGAACAGACCGGACCACCCTGCGATTTTTCAAAACATCTTTTTTTCGGCTTCGACTAATGACGCTTCCCAAAAGATTTGTGCGTTCTAATTGGTTTGCAATCCGAATTCTGGTCTGCTCGTTTTTTAAATCTATGTTTTTGTCTTCTGAAAGCGTCTTGAGTAAACGACTGTGTTTAGTGAAACGATGTTTTAAGCAATCTGAAATTCTCTGTTCGAAGTCTTGCTGGGAAATAATAGTCCGGCGTAACTCGTCCGAAAGACGTATCAACGGAGCATTAGCTTCGAGAACTTCTTCGAAAACTTTTGGGCTATCAAAGTTGACCGGATCGAGAATATTTAAAATGTTGAATAGATCCCGATCGCGCACCTGAATTGGCGTTGCAGAGAGAAGCAGCAAGTATTTAGAAGCAGCCCTTAATAAGTGACCGAGGGTATTGTATGTGTTTGCGTTTCGTAGGTAGTGAGCTTCGTCAATTATCGTGCAATCTAGAACTTGCTCCGTTAATGAAGCGGTTTCAAGAAATTCGGCTAGTTTTGATGATGCCTTTCCATCTGTCCCGTTTTCTCTAAATCGCTGCCATGTTTTCGGAGGACTTATCGCAATCAAAGAAGCAATTAATGCAAATTCATGAAGTGTTTTGCTCTTGGCTGACCGCAGTTTTTGAAGCAACTCTTCCGATTCTACGATCTCTGCTTGGATGCCGAATTTTTCCGATAGTTCATCTTGCCACTTAATCTGTAAATGTGGTGGGCAGACAATTAATAATCTTGATAGGTCATATCTGGTCTTTATTTCTGTCCAAATGAGGCCAGCCTCGATTGTCTTTCCGAGACCCACTTCATCGGCTATCAAAAGCCCCGAACTTGAAGAGCTTAAAAAATTGAGCACAGGCTTGTATTGATACGCTAGAAACTCGGTGTTGGAAGTCTCCATGCTGTAAAGAACATCATTTAGCTTCCCAGAAATTCTCGCGTGAGTAATAAGCTTGCGCAAGGAATGAGCAGATCCGAATCGTTGCTGCTTACTTTTCGATTGTTCAGAGTCGTTTTGGCAAACAAGCTCTAGATTTCTCTCTGGCAGTTGTTGGCGGGATCTGTCCCTAAATTCGACTAGCCAGCGTTGTTTACCGGATCTTATTCCTGCATCTGCAACTATTTCTCCCAATTTATCAGGTGCGGTTACAACTCGTACTGGTGAACCGATACTTAGCGTCATCTAGGACCAATCTTTATCCATAAAAATACTAAAATACCGCAAGTTTGGTTTTTGAACAAAAAAGGAAAAAACAGAAAAACGCAGGTACAGACGGTATTCTTGGAACCATCAATTCATTGATCGAAACGAAAAATGTCAAAAATGATGCAAGGTTTGTGGAGTTTCCATCCAGACAATCTGATTGATGCGAGCGTGAGATCGTGAGGTTTCTTTTCAGGGTCACAGGGACCCTTCTGATTGCTATTGGGACCAGTTATGCCGTACTGATCTACCTCGCTAACACCGATGATCTCGGTTTTGATTTATATAAATATCTATCCATGATTTTTGTATGTGCACTTGGGCTTGAAAGATTGCTCGTGATGTTAATCACAGCTCTATTTGGCCCTGTGAAATACCCACGGAAAAACTTTAGGGTCGAGGTGATCAAGCGGGAAAACCGTCCCGAATGGAACAATGAGCGGGTGGATAAACTGAGAACACTTGCTGAGGCCGGTGAGCACCTCGAAGTGATGGGTAATGAGCTGGGAACCTCAGTGAATTCTGCCAGATCTAAAATGGTTAACCTTGGCATCTACAACGATTACCAATTAGCTCGGATCGAAAGGCTTGAGTTGGATTTAGCCGAGGCACTTGATGGATTTATCAAAACGAAGAAACGCTCAACCAAATCACATTCCGGAACCAGAAAGAAAATCAATCTGGAAGCTATTGATGATAAAAAACTTAAAAAATCCCTGTCCCAGCTAAACCAGATGGTGGGCCTCGACAGGCTGAAATCTGAAGTTGAGTCACTGATTGCCTTATCGAAGGTTCAATCGTCTCGAGCCGAGCACGGGTTGCCTGTTAATTCACCAACGTTTCATCTTATCTTTTCTGGGAATCCAGGCACGGGTAAAACGACAGTGGCTCGAATACTTGGGGAGATATACAAAGCGCTCGGTTTGTTGAAAGCAGGACATTGTGTTGAAGTCTCGAGAGCTGATCTTGTCGGTGAGTATCTTGGTCATACTGCCCCAAAGGTGACCGCAGTGGTTGATAAGGCGTTGGACGGGGTTTTGTTCATTGATGAGGCCTATTCTTTGAGCACATACAATCAGAACGGCCCTGATTTTGGAGCAGAGGCAATTGATACGCTTCTGAAGCTGATGGAGGACAACAGACACCGTCTGGTAGTGATTGTTGCCGGTTATCCGGATCTGATGAAAGAATTCGTGAGATCTAACCCAGGTCTGGAATCAAGATTTAAGACTACCCTGCACTTTGATGATTATTCGATTGATGATCTCTTACAAATCTATCTGGGTATGTGCGTCTCTTATCAATTGGTTGTTGAACCCGCATCTAAGGAGGCCGCAAAAAACGGATGCAGAAATTTGCGTATGCTGAAGGACGAACGGTTTGCCAATGGGAGAGACGTCAGGAACTTTTTTGAAAAAAGTCTGGAGAAGCAGGCTCTCCGGATCAGTGGGACCGAGAATAAGGATGAATTATCTCACCTGATGCCGGAAGATATTGTTTCTGCTATCTCTGAGCTCAAGGAATCGACGTGATCTTACGCATACTTATTATCATAATGATTGTGTTTGGTCAGTCTGTGCAGGCCAATGAATCTAATGTCATCAATAAAGTGACCAACGCTTCTGTGGTGATCAAAACCCAGTTATTGCACGGTTTTACCGAGGATGAAGCTGCGTCTGGGCGTTGGACTGGTTCAGGTTTTCTGATCAATAAAGAGAAAGGCTGGATTCTCACCAATGCACACGTGGCGATGTCGGGCCCGGCCAAATTACGTGTCCAGTTTGTTGATGAAACGGTCAGGCATGAGGCTGAGCGTATCTTTGTAGATTCAAGGCATGACATCGCCCTAATCTCGGTGGATCCTGACATCATACCTTCTGAGGCTACTGAGCTGACTCTGGACTGCGACTATGAACTGAAGCGCGGAGAACGAGTTGTCTCGGTGGGCCATCCTAGAGGTCACGAATTCACGGTAACTCTAGGGGTATTATCAGGGATCAAAAAATTTGATGCCGATACAGATCTTTACTCAACAGACGTGATTGTTGAATCAGGCAGCTCTGGTAGTCCTGTGGTTTCGATCGATTCTGGTCATGTTTTGGGAGTTTCAACTGCCAAATATGATGATTCCGACGTAGGTCTTTTAACACCATCCAGAGATGCATGTCGTGTGTCTAAATTGATAGAAGTGGGCCTCGATCCATCCCGGCCTCGCATCGGCTTTCAGTTTCTTATTCGTAATAAAGAACTAAGTCCTGTGATCGGACAGGTGTTCGATGAGACATCAGAATTTCAGATGGGTGACGAGGTGATTGGTATCGAGGGAAATCTCTGGAGTCCAGACGTTGATGGAGATCTCGAGGATAATTTGAGGATATATGAGGCACCAATCATCATGCTGGACGTGATCAGGTCAGGGTCTCCCATACAAGTTCCCTTAAATAATACGAAAACGGGATCATTGCATGATCGCAAGTGGGTCCACTTCAGCGGGCTTACATTCACCGAGGCCAAGCATCAGGATTCGGGATATCGCAATAATGGTTCAAGTAAACCAATAATCCGTGTCCAATCGGTTGATGACACACATGATGATGTGACTGATCTTGCATTTGATGATTATGGCGCTGTGATTTCTGTGAATACTTTCGCGTTTGAATCAATAGAAGAGTTTTTTTTCTATCTTCACAACAACATGCAAGGCAAAGAAGTTGCGTTGGTTGTAAGGGATTATGATTTGACCAACGAATGGGTCGGTTATCCTTTCGAGCATACAATCACAGTCGAGGACCTTGAGTCCAATATAGAGATTCCTGTGACTGATCCGAATAAGGTTCTCTAGTCGTGTCGGTTCAGGCGCTAAAAGACTATATCGAAGAAAACAAACAAATCTGGTCTAGTAAGTATCACGGAATCAATCATTGGGAGCATGTTTGGGCAAATGGTCAGGAGATTGGTTGGTCAGTTGATGCGGATCTAGAGGTGGTCGAGTATTTTTCCTATCTACATGACTGTCAGCGCTTGAGTGAAGGAACAGATTTGCTTCACGGTCCAAGAGCCGCACAGTTTGCCCAAGAGAACCGGGAACTATTTGATCTCAGCAAAACACAATTTAAAGAACTTGTCAGTGCGGTCGCAGGTCATACGAAACTTCAGCCAGGTTGCAAAGCTGGAGAAAATCCGACGATAGCTACGTGCTGGGATGCTGATCGGATGGATATATGGCGTGTCGGTTATTTAGTAGATGCCAAATATCTATTTACAGAAAGGGCGAAGGATCTTGCTGAACTGATGCCTGACGGGCGATGCATGACATTGGATGAAATCTTTGAAATGAGAGGTGTCGCTATCGATTGGTAGAACTTTTCGGATGCTAGTCGGTCCAATCAACAAAGATCTACGAGTTAATCATTTGAGAGAAGTTTCCACGCATGTATGCCTGATGCTACTTGCTTTTGCGATGACATTGGCCATGACCCCACGTTCGAGCCAAGAATTCCCGTTCGACTCTGCTCAAGAATTTTTAAAATTTAAAGCATCCTCCCAGGAACAGTTCATGGATTGCACGTGGCAGACCTTAGAAACTGAAAATTGGGTGCGACATCTGCCAGTTTGTCATTTTGGTGGGTACAGACCGAGTGGCCCGGAAAGCGCTCTTTGACTCAATCTAAGCTGTTTATCTGGATGAATTCCCAACCCGGGGCTGTTGATGCTCCGAACCTCAGCGGAACAATTGATGATCCCAGTCCTCCGGAGACAACGCCACTTTGTCCGCGATTAAACTGACCGCAATGCATATCTTTAGGTGCTCCGGTTGGAACGATGGGTGGACCGATTAGCGGGAAAGCGATTTGCCCACAATGAGTATGGCCGGCGAAGCTGAGAGTCTCGATTAATGCATCAGGAGTAAGTAATCCGGCTGGGTCATGTGTCAGAGTTATAGTAATGTTCTCGCAATCTTCGGGCACTGCAACCGGCTTCCAGTGTCCGGAGTAAATGTCGCCAAGTCCACGAATACAGATTTCGAACCCATTCAAAGTGATTCGATCGATCTGGTTTTCGATTAACTTGATGGTCGATCCGGTAAACGCTCGTGTCCATTCATCGTTTGAGTCCCAGTTATCATGATTCCCGAGTACGGCAAAGGCTGGTTTAGGGAATGCCAGCGCCTCTAGTGATTTGACGATCGTTTCGCGTGAGACATCACCGTACAGATCATGTGATCCGATGTAGTCACCGGCGAACAGGACTAAGTCTGGATTCTCATTGATCATCTGTCGTTTTAGCGTGGAGAGTATTTCTAGATCGCTTGAGCTTGAGAAGTGGAAGTCAGCGAATAGCGCAACCTTCATTGGGGGCAGGCTTTTGTGCTTGATCGACCACTTCCGAATCTCAGGTGGGCCGCTATGAAGCCCGAGAGCTAATGAGATAGCCAGTACCGCTACGATCAGTAATGTGAGACGAACGACTGACGGGTTCAAGCTGCTTCCTTAGCTGCATATTCTGATTACGGAGGCGCCACGCATAGGACGCGACCATAACAAACACGAGCGGTTCAAACACGATAAAAAACCAAACGTTTATTTCCTCGTAGGTCATGCCAATTGCCTGCGCACCAACGATGAGTAGTTCAACACAATAGTCAAAAATATCGTCGATAATTTGATGGTAAGTCATAGGGTCATTTCCTTAGATTCCACGATTGATAGGGTTGAAAACTTGAGCGGTTCCGCAGCGTTGATGAATGTACCCGAGAACGTTGTTCCAGTGATCGAGTCCATAAATTGCGAAGGATCCGCTCTGGAACGATCCATCATTCTTGGCTCGGACGATTGCATCTGCGACGCAGGCTTCTGTGGAATTCCGGGACTGGCGCAGTAGCGCATCGTAATCCACGGCGATAGCAGTCACGGTGGTGGATTCGGCGACATGATCGTAGACACCAATAAGTCTACCGATGCACTCAGTTGGCGCATCACTGATCAAATCACCGGCCTCCCATTCTGGAAAGCTTGTCCGAACAGCACTCTCTTCACGCTTCAGCAGCTGACCGATTGGGTTTAGAAGAGCATAAAGAGTCGATGCTTGAGACAGAGCGATCTCTCGACGGCTCGCCATGCCCATCAACTCAACATAACCTCCTTGGCAGCGATCACCACTACCTTCAAGAAAGTGAGCGGTTAATGTACTGTCTTCAACATTCTGACTGATACCCGCAAGTGAGCTAAGCTCGACCTTATCGGGAGACCGTGTAAAAAGGTTAATTAATAAAGGCCCGCTCTGATCTGCGTTATCTTCCGCAAATGAATATCCAACAACCCATTTGCCTTCATCTTTTGATTGTTTGGTGACAGAGACTCGAATCAAGGTTCGATCACCAAGCTTTGATTTGATTCTCTCCACTACAATCGGTTGTGTTCTATATTCAGTGTGACAAATTTCGAGATTGATGGAGCTCTCATAGCGTTCGTCGATTAATGCACGATGGATGCACATAGGATGGATTTTTGAGAAGTCGGATGAGTAAGCTTTTGCCCGTCCATTTGGATAAGTAACACCTGCCCAAGTGGCCAGGATCAACGCAACCAGCATAAGCAGTGCAATAAATTGAAGCAGATAACCGATAGGATCCTTGGTCATGGTGATGCCTTCATCGAATAATTTGCCCTATTAAAGACGAGTGATCAGAACGAAAATGGGAAGACATCTGGAGAAAGTGTGGATAGGTTATTCATTTTCCGATTCAGGAGGAGATCCTTTTAAAATCGAGGAAGATGAACAAGCTAAAAAGGAAAATATTTTGTCAAAATCAATAGCGTTGGCATTAGCAATTACCGAGACGGCATCGGTGTCATTTCATACAACTGGAAAATCTCTTTTGGATAAAGAAATTTGGAATAAGCTCTTGGAGTCGTCAAATTTTCAGAGTCTGGTCTACGCTAATTTAAAACCTTCCAAGAATTGGTTGGGTGTACCTAATGCTAATTCTTTGCCTAATATTGAGGACTTTCGGGAATTGAAAGTTGAGTTTGGCCGGCGTCTCGATTTGTTTTCTTCGTGGGATAGTGTGCGAGCAAAGTTCCTTATGCTGGAGGCTGAACGAGTCATGGCGGATCGCGTTCCCGATGGATTATTTGCAGAGATGATGTATGACTTCATTTTGGAAGATTGTGAAGAATATCTGAGAGGTGGGTATTAATGGATTTGCAACGAGCAATAGAGATTGCAGTAGACGCACACAAGGCTGATATCGATAAGGGAGGGAATCCTTACATCCTTCACCCTCTGCGTCTGATGATGCAAATGGATACCGAAGACGAGAAGATTGTCGCGGTCCTGCATGATGTGGTGGAGGATCACGGTGGGCAGTGGTCAATGGAAAAGATCAAAGCCGAAGGGTTTCCGACCTCAGTTATCAGAGGGCTTGAGTCAGTCACGAAAATGCCTGAAGAAGAGAGCGATGCAAGCGATGACGTCTATTTTTCTTTCGTGAGAAGAGCGGCTGCGGATCCAATTGGGCGGAAAGTAAAATTCGCCGATATCAAGGACAACCTCGATATCACTCGTTTGGGTCGCGATATTACCGAAAAAGATGTCGCGCGAATTCGAAAGTATAAAAAAGCACTGGATATTTTGATTGAGAAAGATCTTGAGAACGTCAAGATCAACTAGAAGCTGAAGAGACTTTTTGAGGTAATTTGTGGATAGCCATTTAGATTACTTGCTCTCCGAGCAATCCAAACGATCCCGTTTACTGAATCGAATATATTGGATCATCGGGGTCATATTTGTATGTAGTTCCGTTGCTCTTTTGGTTTATGAAACTCAGTATCTTTGGCTCATTCCAGTAATCGTGGCGCTTGCCATCATCGTGAAGCTTGGGGTGGCCGGTATGGAATTCGACCCTGAAGAGCCGGATGGCGGAGAAAATAAAGCGAAAGCTAATGGGTGCTTTTTTTCATAGCTTTCTCAATTATTGGAATAATCGCGCTTTCGGTTCTCTTCGGAGCAATGGCAGCCACAGTACATTGAGAATTAGTTCTCGGATTTTTCATTAGCACTGGCGCATGTATTTGGATTTTTTTAAAGAGTCGTGAACATACTGCCAGAAGGTATCCTTCGATTTGGCGCCTAGAATATGAATGTGGGATTTGCGAATCCAAGATATATCGAGACAATCAATATCATTGCCCTGCCTGCAACTTTGTTTCCAAAGGTAAAAAGAGACATGGTTTGAAACGACACATCAGCAAAGCCCATACCGAACTCGATCAACAAATAAATCTATTTAGAAAAGTTTGCTCGGATTGTTTGCAACGTGATGAAAGTAAATGAGCTTTGAATTGGTGACTGATCATGCAGACACTGTATAGCGCCGTTGTGAGCTGAGCCAAACTACTTCGAGGGACGCAATGGGCAAATACACAAAAGTAGTTTTGGCGGTGGTAGCGCTATATTACGGAGTTGATGAAACCATTTTACTGGTCTAATAAGGGTTAAATGATGTGGTGGGCGGTCTTATTTATAGTTTGTATAGGCATTACGATTTATGCGTTTCTTTTGATGTCGAATCCATACGCGGGAGACGACACTATGGATAAAAAAGATGCCGAATTGGCAGAAGAATTCGCAAGGAAGCAAGCGCTAAAAGATAAACAGCAAAAAGATGACGCGGATAATTAGATTGGACAAGTACACAACAGCAGTTTTGACCGTGATTGCCTAGTTGTTGGTGCGGGGGGCTGTACATGTTCATAAACTCACTGCTAGAAGTTCTGAAAAATTCGATAACACACTCTGTAGCACACTTTAACTTTTGCCATTAAAAACAATTATTTATTCGGTATGCAAGCTATTGCAAATCCGTGGACATCGGTTCGATTCCGGTACGCGCCTCCATTCAATAATTTATTAATTTAATTGGTTTTATTTCAATTGCGCGCCTCCGGTGACTCACGCGAGT
>Ga0209138_1001073_pt1 | contig 24486 bp, 15 predicted proteins | sample SaaInl3SG_22_DNA_FD_184645 | JGI IMG/M metagenome (GOLD analysis project Ga0209138, IMG submission 184645) | Marine microbial communities from expanding oxygen minimum zones in the Saanich Inlet - ESP_153SG_22_DNA (SPAdes) (version 2) | ecosystem: Environmental > Aquatic > Marine > Intertidal...
AACTACAGGGATTGGATTCCAATGTTCTGAATCTTTAGTATTAAAAATTTCTAAAGTGGTTTCTTTAATAATGTCTCCACGTCCCATCAATGTATTGTGCAACTGAACACAAGCAAATTCATGCTTGCCGCCCACTGCTTCTATTGAAACGGATTGTGTTGAGTCAAAGTTTTGATAAAGTGGGTAGGCATTAACGCCGGTTTGCATTTCCTCTTTTAGTCCAGCACTTCGTCCATACCCAAAAGACAACCCTAGTGTTCCTTGCGCTTGCCCTGGTTGAATAATTACTGGTGCTTTAACAGTCAATCCATTTACGGTAACATTGGCATAAGTACCATTCAAACCTCCAGTTGCATCGTTAGTGTTTTCAATACCTAATACTTTTGCGTCTGCTTGAGAAACAGTAAGGTAGTTATCCCATGTTGTACGCGTTAAAGGATCTGGAAATTCTTGCAGCCATGGGTTGTTGGCTTGTTGCCCATCACCCATTCCAGTTTTTGGATATAGGGTCAATTCAAATTCTGAAGATTTTGCTTGGGCCAAAACTTCTAATGCAGTACTTAAGTTTGGTGTTACATCTACAGTTGTTGTATCTATAGTTACAGAATTTGAAGCTGTAAATACACCGTCGTGGAGTGCATCATTGAAAGAGGCTTCTTCTAATATTGTAGAGTTCCAAAATGACTTTATATAATCGTGGTATGTGCTTGTATCTTCGTTGAGAGCAAGTAGCACATCTTGAAATTGTTTAGTATCAAATAATGGTCGAATTGTGGGTTGAACTAACCCATAATGTCCAGATTTAGTTTCCAAATCGCCCCAAGATTCTAAGTAATGTGGAGCTGCTGCTACATATTCAGAAACTGATGCTGTCTCATCTTTTTTCATTGAAAAGGCAACAGAAAGTGCTGTCTTTTTTAATCCTTCTTTGAAAGCTTTTGCATTAGGTAAAGTGTATACTGGATTTACACCAGCCATTATTATTGCACCAACTTTTCCTGCATTCATATCAGCAACAAGTTTTGCAACTGAAGCATCATTCCCTTGTCGGGTTAAAATTGTAGTTTTTGGATCGAATGCTTTACTGTTTAAAAATGTATTAATTTCTAAAACCAAACTCTGAGCAGCAACATCTTGAATTCCAGTGAGAACAACGCCATTAGATCCTGCTCTAGACAATTCTCTTGCTGCAGCATCTACCGCAGATTCAATATTTGCTGGTAAAGTAACATTTACAGAAGTTCCAGTAAGTTTTCCATAAAGTCTTGCAAGTGCTCGCTTTTGTTGGGATGGTTTCAATGGAATACGCTTATCAGCATTAGCTCCAGAAAGTGTCATGTTTGATTCAAATTGAATATGACGTGACATGCTTCCCTTTTTTGGAACTCGTCCTTTAGCATATGTAGCATCGAACCCTCCGCCTTGCCAATCGCCTAAAAAATCTGCCCCTATAGAAACAATTGTTTTTGCTTTTTCAAAATCATAATTTGCAAGACCTCTACGATTATACTTTGCTTGATAGGCATCTGCAGCTGCAGATTCTGAAATGGCATCATAAACTACGTGAGAGACATTCTCAAAGTTGTTTTGAAATTCTGAAATTAATTTTGAAGTACTTGGGCTTGCAAAAGTTTGAGTTAACAACACAATTTGTTTCTCTGAGCCTTTTAAAGCTTCAAGTTTTTCTGCTACCTCTTTGTAAAAAGCGTCCCAAGTAATTGCTTCACCAGCTTTTGTAGGTCCTGCAACACGCTGATTATCATACAAATCCAAAACAGAAGCTTGCACTCTTGCATTGATGCTTCCATTTGCTTTAGCTAGCGTATTGGACTCCACTTTGATTGGTCTTCCTTCTCTAGTTTTAACCAATATACTTGCAAAATCATATCCGTTTGAGATTGCTGTTGCATAGTAGTTTGCAACGCCTGGTATAATTTGCTCTGGCTGAACTACATATGGTATGGATTTTATTACAGGTCCTTCGCAAGCTGCCAAAGAGGCCGCAGCTGTACTGAATCCAACGTATTTTAAGAAATCACGACGCGTAGTCTCTGAAGATTCCAATGTGGATTTATCTCCAAAAAACTCATCCACAGGAATTTCTTGTACAAACTCTTTGTGTTTTAGCGTCTCAACGGCAGAGCTTTGGCTCGGGTTTAGCTCCTCAACACTTTTCCAGTATTTCTTGTTTGATGACATATATTATAGTGTTACTTAAGTCTTTTAATAATTTTTAATAATGGCATTTTCCACATTCCAATCCTCCCATTTGGGCAGCTGTAAGTTGTTCTACTCCATATTTCTTAGAAAGTGCTTCATGGATTTTTTCATAATAGCCATTATCTTTCACTTTCACATTTGTTTCTCTGTGACAATTGATACACCAGCCCATAGTAAGTGGTGAGTATTGATACATAATTTCCATCTCTTCTACTGGCCCATGACATGTTTGACACTCTAAGCCTGCAACAGAAACGTGCTGTGAGTGATTGAAATATGCAAAGTCAGGTAGGTTATGAATTCTAACCCATTTTACAGGTTTAGTTTTTCCTGTATACTTTTGCTCGGCATCATCCCAGCCTACAGCGTTGTATAGTTTTTGGATTTCTCCATCATAAAATTCCTTGCTGTATTCTTCGGTTGCAGTTGATGGTGCAACTTCATAGATTGATTTATGACAATTCATACAGACATTCAAAGATGGAATTCCAGAATGCTTACTCACTCGAGCAGATGAATGACAATATTTACAATCAATACCATTGTCACCTGCATGGATTTTATGTGAGTAATGTATCGGTTGAATCGGCTCGTACCCTTGATCAACTCCAATTTGCATAAAGTACCCATAAACAAAATATGCGCTTGAAAGCAAGAAGAAAATGGCTGTGACTAATAATAAGAATTGGTTCTTTAAAAAGGCTTGCCATAGCGATGGCCTTTTTGATACTTCATGAATTTCTACTTCATTTGCAGCTGCAAATCGTCTTAGGGTTTTATTGACTAAGAATAAGCCTAAAGCAAGAAGTGCAAAAAGTATGGCTAGTGCTCCAAGAATTATATCTTTTGAAAAACCATTATCTGTACTAGTTGGGGCTTGAGTAGTTGTTGTGGCGGTTGCTGGCACTGCTTTATCTTGTGCTGTATAGGCAAGTATATTTGAAATATCCTCATCTGAAAGCTGTGGAAAAGCCGTCATTGCAGCGCCGTTGTACTCATTGTAGATCTTATTGGCGTATGCATCTCCCGATTTGATAACAGCTGCGCTGTTTCGTATCCAGGCGTTAAGCCAATCACGATCTAGTCCTTCGTCCTCACTTAGTCGTGTTTCAACATAGCGAAGTGCTGGCCCTGTCATCTTTTTGTCCAATTGGTGACATGCAGCACAGTTGGCATTAAAAAGCGACTTACCTTTTGCTGGGTCTGCTTCTTGTGCCTGGAGTGGTGTACAAAAAATTGAAAAAATTACAAGACTCAAAAAGATGAGTTTCTGGAGGGGCTGAAGGTTGTTTACCTGCTTCATATCAACGTTTGGAGTGGTTTCTAAACTTTGGTGCGATTTTTTCATGTAATAAAATCAAAAACCTATTAACAAAATTTTATGCAAAAATAAGACATAAAGACCATTATTAAAATGATAGATAATGCTAAATTTTAATTTATATTCATTCTAAATAATATTCGGTTTTTGTTTTAATTTTTATCATTTACATTTGTAAAAATCTAATGAATTCTATGAAGTACTATTTTCTTATACTATTTTTTTTAATTGTCTTATTTTCAGCACCAATATTTGCACAAGAGGGGGTTGTAAAGATTCAAAAAAGTGATAATATTGAGCGGTTGTTGAGCCTAAAAAAAGAAATCAATAAATCAAAAAAACTTATAAAGATTCAAATTTACAATGGTTCTAGGGCTGGAGCAGAGAGTACTCTATCGTCCTTTAGGTCTAATTTTTCGGACTATGCGTCGGATATAAAATATGAAACTCCAAACTACAAAATTTGGGTTGGGAATTTTAAAACCAAGATGGAAGCAGATCGTGCTTTAAAACATATAAAAAAGGATTATCCAAATGCATTCCCTTTTAGTCCAAAGCAAGATTAGTTTTTTTTAATTCTTGAAACCTTATAATTTCTTCTTTACTGCAACCTCTTGGAAGGCTTCAAACACGTCTCCTAGCTGAATATCATTGTAGTTTTTAATTTGCATACCACAATCATAACCTTTGGCAACTTCTTTAGCATCGTCCTTAAAGCGCTTTAATGATGCTAGCTCACCTGTGTATATTACAACTCCTTCTCGGATAATTCTAATTTTAGAATTTCTGAAAATTTTACCATTGGTAACCATACATCCAGCAATTGTTCCAATTTTAGAAATTTTAAATGTTTCTCGAATCTCTGCCGAACCTGTAATTTCTTCTTTGAATTCAGGAGATAGCATACCTTCCATGGCATCTTTCAAGTCGTTTATTGCATCGTAGATAATCGAATACATTCGAATATCGATTTCTTCTTTTTCAGCAATTTGTCGGGCATTACCCATAGGACGTACGTTAAATCCGATTATGATAGCATCTGATGCAGAGGCCAAGAGCACATCACTTTCGGTTATTGCACCAACTGCTTTATGAATAATATTAACTTGAATTTCTTCTGTAGATAGTTTTTGGAAAGAGTCTGTAAGCGCTTCAACAGAACCATCAACATCACCTTTTAATATGATATTTAGTTCTTTAAAGTCCCCTAGAGCAATACGTCTACCGATTTCGTCTAGTGTTATATGGCGTTGTGTACGTACAGATTGTTCGCGTTGTAATTGTGTCCGTTTTGCAGCAATTTGCTTGGCTTCCCTTTCATCTTTAAATACATTAAATTTGTCTCCAGCTTGTGGTGCGCCGTCCAAACCAAGTATGGAAATTGGAGTGGAAGGTATTGCCTCGCTGACTTCATTACCCCTTTCGTCTTGCATTGCTTTTACTTTACCACTGTTTTTCCCTGCTAGGACATAATCTCCAATACGCAAAGTCCCTGTTTGCACTAGAACTGTTGAAACATAACCACGTCCTTTATCTAGAAAGGCTTCAACTATAGTTCCTACTGCAGGTTTATTTGGGTTTGCTTTTAGCTCTAACAATTCTGCCTCTAAAAGTACTTTTTCTAATAATTCTTTTACTCCATCACCTGTCTTTGCAGATATATCATGAGATTGAATTTTACCGCCCCAATCTTCTACCATAAGATTCATATTGGCTAGTCCTTCTTTAATTTTATCTGGATTTGCGGTAGGCAAATCTACTTTGTTGATGGCAAAAACAATTGGAACACCAGCAGCTTGTGCATGCGATATGGCTTCTTTCGTTTGAGGTTTGATGTTGTCGTCTGCTGCTATCACAATGATTGCAATATCTGTAACTTGAGCCCCTCTTGCTCGCATTGCGGTAAAAGCCTCATGACCAGGTGTATCTAAAAAAGCTATCTTTTGACCAGTTGCTAATGTTACTCCATAGGCGCCAATATGCTGTGTGATACCTCCAGATTCTCCAGCAATTACATTTTCCTCTCGGATATAGTCAAGTAATGATGTTTTACCATGATCTACATGTCCCATTACCGTAACAATTGGTGCACGCTCTAATAAATCTTCCTCCTTATCTTCAATCTCCTCAATAGTTTCATCAATATCAGCAGTAACGAAATCTACATTATAGCCAAATTCTTCTGCTACAATTGATAGTGTTTCGGCGTCAAGTCTTTGATTCATTGTAACCATCATCCCTAATGACATACAAGCTGAAATAATTTCGGTAACTGAAACATCCATCATGGTTGCAACTTCGTTTGCGGTTACAAATTCTGTAACTTTTAATGTTTTGCTTTCTAATGCTTGTTGCTCCAAATCTTTTTCCGTTTGCTGACGGTGTTGATCACGCTTATCTCTTCGGTATTTCGCGCCCCTTCCTTTGGAGGATTTTCCTTGAAGTTTTTCGAGAGTTTCTCGTACTTGTTTTTGAACTTCTTCTGCAGTAGGCTCAACCTTTGGAGTGTTTGGTTTTTGATTTCGCCCTTTATTAAAACGTGATTTTTGTCCTTGATTTCCTCCACCAACTTTACTGATTCTTTTACGCTTCTTTCTAGAATCTGAAGCTCCGGACTTATTTGAATCTTTAGCTGTGGCAGTCTTTTTTGGTTTATTAAATTGGGATAAATCGATGGTTTGTCCTGTTGATTTTGGCCCTGATAATTTTGTGTATTGTGTTTTTACTTTTCCAGAATCTACCTCTTTTGGTGGTGTTTCTGTAACAACATCTATTTGTTTTGGCTTTGGTATTGGTGTTTGTTTTGGTGTTTCAACTTTTTCTGGTGCTTCCTTTTTTGGAGAGGATTCTGGCTTTGAAGTTTGACTTTTTGACTTGGATTCGGTCTTTGGTTTTTTTGGGTTCAGATCAATTTTACCAACCTTTTTTGGCCCCTCAAAAGTAGTTTTGGCTTTGATTACTTTTTTAGCCTCTTCTTCCTTTTTTCGTGCTTCTTCTTCTTCGCGTCGTTGGCGCAATGCTTCTTTTTCTTTTTGCTTTGCTTGACCAACTTCTTTGGAGGCAACTTTTTTACTGGCATCAGTTTGAAACTCTCCCGAAAGCAGATCATATATTTCAGAAGAAATTTTAGTTGTTGGACGTTTCTCTATTTCAATGTTTTTTGACTCCAGAAAGTCAATAGCACGATCTATCGAGATGTTCAACTCCCTCAGTACTTTACTTAATCTAATGTTATCAGCCATAAATTTGCCTTCGTTATTTTTGTTCTATACTAGATGCCCCAGAAAATTTGTTACAAGGCCCAATATAATTAAATTTTTAATCTTCGAATTCTTCTTTCAAAATTCGAATTACGTCATCAATTGTTTCTTCTTCTAAATCTGTACGCTTTACAAGATCTTTTACGTCTTGTTCTAAAACACTTTTTGCGGTATCTAAACCTGCTTTTGCAAACTCTTCAATAATCCAAGCTTCGATTTCATCAGAAAATTCGGAAAGTTCAACATCTTCTTCTACTCCTTCTCTAAATACGTCTATTTCATAGCCTGTAAGACGTCCTGCAAGGCGGATATTGTGACCTCCGCGGCCAATGGCTTTGCTGACTTCTTCAGGTTTAAGAATCACTTCTGCTCGTTTATTTTCTTCATCCAATTTTATGGAGGTTACTCGCGCAGGACTCAAGGCTCTTGTAATATACAATTGTAAATTGTTTGTATAATTAATTACATCTATATTTTCATTGCCTAATTCCCGAACAATGCCATGAATCCGAGATCCTTTCATTCCAACACAAGCCCCTACCGGGTCAATTCTGTCGTCATAAGAATCCACAGCAACTTTTGCTTTTTCTCCTGGAATTCTAACAACTTTTTTAACAGAGATGAGTCCGTCAAAAACCTCTGGAATTTCTTGTTCAAATAGTTTTTCCAAAAATACTGGTGCTGTTCTTGACAATACAATATTTGGTTTATTGCCTTTTAGCTCAACACTTTCAATAATTCCACGAACGTTTTCTCCTTTTCTGAAAAAATCGGAAGGAATCTGTTTGTCTTTTGGCAAAATGAGTTCGTTGCCTTCGTCGTCTAATAAAATGACTGCGCGATGGCGAATATGGTGCACCTCTGCGGTGTAAATTTCGCCTTCAAGGTCCTTAAACTGCTTGTATATGTTTGTGTTGTCGTGCTCTTGAATTTTGGAAATAAGATTTTGACGTAGAGCTAAAATAGACCTTCTTCCTAGATTAAAGAGCTTTACCTCTTCAGATACATCTTCGCCTACTTCAAAATCTGGTTCTATTTTCTGTGCTTCAGTTAATGAGATTTCTTGATTTTCATTTTCAACCTCTCCATCTGCAACAACTATTCTATTACGCCATATTTCTAAATCTCCTTTGTCTGGATTAATAATGATATCAAAGTTGTCATCATCTCCAAATTTCTTTTTTAAGGCATTTCTAAAAACATCCTCTAAAATGGCCATTAGGGTCACACGATCAATGAGTTTATCATCTTTAAACTCCGAAAACGAATCAATTAATGCTAAATTTTCCATAATGTGGTTCTTATCTTAAAATACTAATTTTATTTGCGCTTTTTCTATGTCTTGAAAAGGAATGGTTGCTGTTTTTTGTACAGTTACTTTTCCTTTTCCAATGGGTTTTGGCTCTCTGGCTTTCCATTCCAAAACAATTTTTTTTGTGTCTGCAGCTTTTAGTACTGCTTCATATTTTATATTTTCAACGGTTTTAATTTTTAGTGTTCGCCCAATATTTTTTTTGTATTGGCGGTGGTGCACCAAAGGGGTTGTTGCTCCTGATGACGAGACTTCTAATGAAAAATCTTGCTCCTCGCGATCAAGGTTGTGTTCTATAGAGCGACTTACATACATACAGTCTTCTACTAAAACACCATTATCTCCGTCTATTACGATGCGGATTTTGTTACCATCAAAAATTTCAAATTCAATTAGAAACAAATCGGGTCTTTTTTCAAGACCTTGTTCTAACAACTCTTTTACGATATCTCTAAACATTTGATATAAAAAGAGGGGACTTTTCGTCCCCTCACTTTTTAATTTTCCGTTCAACGCTGCAAATATAAGTGATAAAAGCGGATTTATGAAAATTTTAGCACAGTTTTATTGAATTATTTTATAAATTAAAAAGCTTCAACTTGAGGTTGAAGCTTTTTTGTTGGCCCACTAGGGCTCGAACCTAGACTCTTCTGGACCAAAACCAGACGTGTTGCCAGTTACACCATGGGCCAATTTCATAATCAGGATGCAAATTTAGAACAAAACTTTGGTTGCACAAATATTTTTTTAAATAAATAATTGATATTTAATTTGGTTTATAATATAAACTAGTTTAAATTTGTCTAAACATATAACCTATTTTATTATGAATCATTCTAAACAATTAGATCTTATTAGTGAGGCTATTAATAAGACAAAGGAACAACTCAAACCCACTTCTGTTAATTTTATTTTTTGGGGGCTACTCATTTCAATCATGAGTTTAATTCATTATTCTTTCCCTGAATTTATTCAAAAAACAGCATATCCCTCTGTTTTATATTGGACTATAATTCCAATTATTGGCATGGTTTTTACCGTTATATACAATATAAAAACTGGTATTCGATTGGGATATGAAACGCATATTGGACGTGCACTAAAACTTGTTTGGGGGGTGTTTAATATCGCCTGGCTTGTTATCGTAGGCTTTACTATATTTAAAAAGCAAAATCCAGTAGAAGAAATTTTATTTCTACTTGGTGTTATTTTACTTATTACCGCACTTCTTGTTCGCTTTACACCTCTTAAAGTGGGTGCAATTACCGTCATTGCTTGTAGTGTTTTAATCACTATTTCACCAGGTATCAATGTGCTTTTAATCAATGCTGTGGCCACTTTTGTTGGGCTTTTCGTCCCTGGGCTTTCTCTTTATTTAAGTAAAAAACATGTTTGACCCACTCGACAAATTATTAACAAACCCCATTCGATTAATGGTGATGTCTGTTTTGATAAAAGTTAATGATTGTGATTTCAATTTCTTAAAAAAAACCACAAACAGCACACAAGGCAATTTGAGTGTTCAGCTGAAAAAACTTGCGAAAAGCGAATACATTTCTATAACCAAGAGTTTCGAAAACAATTACCCAAAAACAAAGTGTAATATCACAAATAAAGGAATTTTGGCCTTTGAAAATCATTTCAAAAATTTGAAAAAATATCAAAATATCAAGCTTTAATTATGTATGAATTTATAAGGCATTTACATTTATACACCATCTTGCCCTGCCTCCCCCTTGGGTTTTATATTATTATATTTTCTCGAAAAGGGAGTGTTACACATAAAAAAATAGGGTATATTTATATGGTTCTCATTTTTTTCTCATCAATTGTATCCTTGTTTTTAAAAGCGCATGTAGGCCCAACGCTTATGGGCCATTTTGGCTGGATTCATTTATTAAGTTTTCTTACATTATGGACAATACCAACAAGCTTACTGGCAATAAAAAAAGGAAATATAAATAAGCATAAAAGGGGGATGAAATTGTTATATTGGACAGGATTAGTATTAGCAGGTTTCTTTACCTTAATGCCTGGCAGATATTTGCATCAAATCTTATTTGAATAGAATTAGCACAGAAAGATTTTAAATTTTTTTTAACCTAGAATATTATTAAATTCGCCACGTACTACAAATTTATGTCCATGGCGAATTTTAATTTTAAACAATGGAACCTTATTTTGGGTTGGGTTGCATTTGGTGTCGCGTTTCTTACCTACGCTTTTACTGTAGAGCCTACTGTTGGGTTTTGGGATACAGGAGAATATATTTTAACCTCTTCCAAACTAGAAGTTGGCCACCCGCCTGGAGCGCCATTGTTTCAAATGTTGGGGGCGTTTTTTTCCATTTTTGCTTCTGAACCTGTACAAATTGGTATTGTTCTTAATATGATGAGTGCTGCCGCTAGTGCTTTTACCATTCTTTTTATGTTTTGGACTATTGTATTGTTGTTACAAAACATAGCTGGTAAAGAATCTGAGCTTAATAGCAATAAAAAAACCGCTATTTTGGGAGCTGCTTTTGTGGGAAGTTTATCTTTTGCCTTCACCGATTCTTTTTGGTTTAATGCCGTAGAAACAGAAGTATATGCAATGGCTACTCTAATAATGGTTGTAATGTTCTACTTAGGGCTTCGCTGGGAGGCGGATATGAATACTCCCAGAGGCAACCGCTGGTTGATTTTGATTTCATTTATTGTAGGGCTTTCGTTTGGGGTACATTTTATGGGGCTTTTAACTATCCCAGCCATAGGTCTTTTGTACTATTTCAAGAATTATAAAACCATTACACCAAAGAATTTTGTTCTTGCAAACATCGTTGTTATTGCCATTTTATTGTTTGTTTTTAAACTCCTAGCGCCAAATATTTTGAGATACTTCAGTGCACTTGAAATTTTCTTTGTGAATAGTATTGGATTACCATTTAATTCTGGATCTATTATAGCCTTAATTTTACTTGTTCTTTTGGTATGTTATGGGTTAAAACTATCGAAGAAAAAAGGATACGTATTTCTTAATACTGGGCTATTTTGTGTAACTTTTATCATTATCGGATTTACAACTTGGTTGATGCTCCCCATTCGTGCCAATGCCAATGTTCTAGTTAATGAAAACAACCCCTCAAGTGCGCGTGAATTATTGGCGTATTATAATTTGGAACAATACCCAAAAACACATTTGTTTTATGGCCCACAGTTTACCGATCAATATGCTGGATTAGATGAAAATCAACCTTATATTGATGATAAACCTAAATATGAAAAAGATAAAAAATCTGGACGCTATGTCATTGTCAATGATTACGAAAATGCGATTCAAAATTATAACAGCGAGCACGGATCCCTCTTTCCCCGAATGTGGAGTGGAGAACACGCCGAAAATTATATGATATATTCTGGAGCTTTGGAATTTTCAATAAAGCCAGAGTATAACATGCAAAATGAACTTCGGAACCTTGTCAACAATTTCAGAAAATCAATTGCCGATGGAGACGTCGATTACAATGGATATCACAATTTTCTAAAAACCTATGGGCGCTATTTAGATATCGAAAAACCTTCTTTGATTGATAATATTTATTATTTGTTTGACTACCAAATTGGGTATATGTATTGGCGCTATTTTATGTGGAATTTCTCTGGACGTCAAGACGACATTCAAGGGAAAATGGATTTGCATGGCAATTGGCTTACAGGAATCAATTTTATGGACGAATATCTTTTAGGAATTTCTCAAAAAAATCTCCCAAGTGATGTTCTAAACAACAAAGCTCGAAATACGTATTATTTACTTCCATTATTATTAGGATTAATCGGTTTGTTTTTTGTCTTTAACAGAGATAAAAAAATATTTTGGACCATGTTAGTGTTTTTCTTGTTTACTGGAATTGCCATACAGGTCTACACCAACGTTAGACCATTTGAACCTAGGGAAAGAGACTATTCTTTGGTAGGTTCATTTTATGTCTTTGCGCTTTGGATAGGAATTGGAGTTTATGCCCTTTGGAACAAATTCCAAACATTTAGCAAATCCAAACTTATTGCTCCTGCTGTAAGTGTTTTATGTCTTGTCGCAGTTCCTGGAATTTTAATTAGTCAGAATTGGGATGATCACGATCGTTCCAACAGAAGAACTGCTCATGCAATGGCGATCAATTATTTGGAATCCTGTGCACCAAATGCTATTATTTTTACTATTGGAGACAATGATACATTTCCACTTTGGTATGCACAAGAGATTGAAGGCATGCGACGAGATGTCCGTGTGGTATGTACAAGTCTTTTTAATGTAGATTGGTATATCGATCAAATGAAACGAAAGGCCTATGGTAGCGATCCAATACCATCAAAACTAACACACGATCAATATAAATGGGGAACTCGTGATTATGTCATAAAAGAAGTGGTGACTAAAGACACACTAGAAATTAACCAATTTATGGATTTTATTTCTAGTGACGACGAGCGAACCAAATACGGCTATGTTTTGGAACAACAAGGTTATCAAACTAAAGGACAACGTAACCAAGATTTGAATGCAAACTATGCCCCTACAGAATATGTCAGAATTCCTGTAAATAAAGAAGCTGTCCTAAAAAATGGCGTTGTAGCTGACAAAGATGCTGATAAAATTGTAGACTATATTGATATTAAAATTACGGGACAAGCCATCTATAAAAATCGTATGATGATGCTCGATATCATTGCACAAAACAACTGGGAACGTCCCATATATTTTAGTGGTGGCGCCTTTGGTGATGACGATTATATTTGGATGAAAGACTATTTGCAATTAGATGGTTTTGCTTATAAACTTGTACCAATAAAAACTCCTACTCAAAAAGGTAGTCCATTTATGGGGCGAATTGATACTGAAAAAATGTATAGCCTCATCAAAAACTGGGAATGGGGCAATAGTGGTGATCCTAGGGTGTATCACGATGTTGAAACTCGAAGAAATAGTATTACATACAGAGGGCATATGGCGCGATTGATTGAAGATCTCATTAACGAAAAGGAGCTGGAAAAAGCAGAAGAAATTGCAGATTTGGCAATGGAAAAAATGCCTGTTGATGTTTTTGGATACTATACTTTTATCGAGCCCTTTATTGGAACTTATTATGAAGTAGACGCCAAAGAAAAAGCACGAGAGCTCTATCAACAAGTTGCCGTGAAATATCAAGAAAATCTTAACTATTTTGGTCAAGTTTCCGATGATAATCAATCCAAATATATTCAAAATATCTATTTTGATATTGAACGTTATAAAGGTCTAGTAGACACCATAAGTTTGTATGAAGATAAAGATTTTATCAAATCTGAAATGGATAAATTTAATGGATATTTGGAATTATTTACAGGTGAAAATAATGATTAGACGTAAATACTTAGCCTTAGAATCAATTCGTAAGCTACATATGACTTTGCATAAGGCCAATAATGGTATTAGCATCAAGCTCACCGCTTTGTCGCCATTTCATATCTCCAGATTTATAAATTATAAGAGTAGGCAATCCTTTAATTCTTAGGGCTTCCGACAGGGCTTGGTTTTTATCAACATCTATTTTGATGACTTTAGCTTTATCGCCAAGAGCAGCAGCCACGTCTCGAAGTACGTCGTGCATTGCAATTGAAGCGTCGTCCCATTCTGTAAAAAAATCAAAAAGGACAGGGACTTCAACATCTATTAATTCTCCAAATTTGGACATGATATTCCATTTAAATTAATGATTGAACTTGTATTTTTTTTTAATCATTACATACAATATTAAAAAAAGAAAATTAAATCAAGGAAAAAAATTAATTTAATTAAAGAAATTACAAGTTATTTAACTACTTCTTTCCCTTTTTTTAATGTAATGACAGTGATTTCTGGCCAAATACCAACCCGTCCCGGAAATGCCAAAAACCCAAAACCACGATTAACATTAAGGTATTGACCAGCTTGTTTGTACAATCCTGCCCAGTACTTGTAGCGCCATTTGATTGGACTCCACTTGAACACTCCGGGGATTTCTATCCCAAATTGCATGCCATGAGTGTGGCCACTCAAAGTCAATTGATAATGAAGTTTATCTTTTGTGACTTCATATTCCCAGTGCGAAGGGTCATGGCTTAACAAAATTTTGAAATCATCTTCAGAAATTTGAGATGTTGCTTTTTTTAAATCACCTTTTTGTTTGAAACCTTTGCCCCAATTTTCTACGCCAATAATTGCTATTCGTTCACCGTTTTTTTCTATAAATCTCGATTCATTCAACAACAATTGAAATCCCATTTCTTTTTGAAGCGCCAACATATCTTGAAAATTTTTTGTTTTGTCTTCTTTTGTTGGCCAACGCATATAATCCCCATAATCGTGGTTGCCTAAAACTGAAAAAACACCGTCTTTGGCACTTAGTTTTGAAAACATTGCCTTCCAAGGTTCCATTTCGGAGGTTCTAGTATTGACCAAATCCCCAGTAAACATTATCACATCCGAGGCTTGCTTGTTTATTAAATCAATTGCATATTCTATTTTTTCTTTCTTGTCAAAACTTCCACTATGAATATCACTTATTTGAGTAATTTTATAGCCGTCAAACTCCTTTGGAAGATCCTCAAAAAATAAAGTGTATTTGAGGGTTTTAAAATTGTATTTCCCTTTTGTAATTCCATACAAAATAGAAAAAAATGGAATAGATGCAACTCCCAAGGCTAGTTGCCCTACAAGTTTTCTTCGGGCTTTAAAAAAAGTTTCGCTTTCTGTTTTTTCTGAAACAACTTTATTATAAACAGCTTCTAAAAAGCGAAAAATGTCTTCGCCAAACATGGCAAAAATTAAAACAAACTTTGGCACATAAAATAATACAAGAAGTGCAAAAGCTGTATAGAATCCATGATTAATTCCAGATGAACGATCAAAGCTAAGAGCTTGAAATATGAAGTTTCCAAAAACAACAAGTGAACAAAAAACATAAAGAATTGTGGGCAACGGATGTTTTGTTACACTCCTTAAGCTTTGGAGAGCATAAAAATCAAGGGCAAGTACTATTCCAATAAAAATTATCAGTCTAATCATTTTCAAAAACTTGGCGCAAAAATACCACAAAACTTTAGTTTCTAATGACGAATGAAACTTTTTAACTATTGTTTTAGATTTCTTTAAATTTACTATCTTTAATTCAAAGAATATGTACCATTTCATCAAAATTACAATTCTCTCTGTTCTAATAATTGGTTGTTCTAATACAGAAACCACAGTAGAAGTACCCACTGATAGCTCCTCCGATTTTGTGAATCCTTTTATTGGCACAGCGGGGCATGGTCACACCTATCCTGGCGCTACACTCCCTTTTGGAATGATGCAGCTTAGCCCAGACACACGTTTGGATGGTTGGGATGGATGTTCTGGCTACCATTACAGCGATTCATATATTTATGGCTTTTCTCATACACACCTAAGCGGTACTGGAGTTTCAGACTATGGCGATATATTACTTATGCCGACACAAGGTATAGAATTCAATAATGGCAGTGATGATAAAAAAGGATATAGGGCATCATTTCAACATAAGAATGAAATTGCAAAACCAGGCTTTTACAGCGTACTTTTGGATGATACTAACATTAAAGTAGAACTAAGCGTTGCGAAGCGTAGTGGAATTCATCGTTATCATTTTGATAGTGCCGAAAATCAAAATGTAATTTTAGATCTTGATCATCGTGATGAACTTTTAAATCATAAAATTGAACGTATTGATAAATTTACCATTGCTGGGGTTAGACATTCAAAAGCTTGGGCCACCAATCAAAAACTGTTTTACTACATACGCTTTTCTCATCCCATATCTTCAATTGTTTATGAAAATAAGCTTAGAAAAAAAGCCGCTTTCGTTTTTGAGAATCCTAAAAATACCCCTTTAGAAATTCGAATAGGCATTAGTGCTGTTGATATTGAGGGTGCAAAGCAAAATTTGATTTATGAAATTGCTCATAAATCTTTTGAAGAAATAAAGGAAAAAGCATTATATGAGTGGCAAAAAGAGCTTCAAAAAATTCAAATTAAAACAGATGATATAGATAAAAAAACAATATTTTACACAGCTCTATATCACAGTATGCTGGCGCCAAATTTATACCAAGATGTGAATGGACGATATAGAGGCATGGATCTGAACATACATTGTTCAGACTCTTTTGACTATTATACGGTGTTTTCTTTGTGGGACACCTACAGGGCTGCACACCCACTTTTCACAATTATTGACCAAAAGCGTACAAATGACTTTATTAATACATTAATTGCAAAGTATAAAGAGGGCGGAATTATGCCTATTTGGGATTTGGCTTCCAATTACACAGGCTGCATGATTGGATACCACGCCTTGCCTGTGATTGCTGATGCATATCTTAAAGGAATTCAAAAATATGATATAAGCCTTGCTTATAAAGCAATGCTACACAGTGCAACGCGCAATAAACTTGGACTAAAAGACTATACGTATTATGGTTACATTCCTGTAGAAACAGAAAGTGAATCTGTTTCTAAAACTCTAGAATATGCATATGATGATTGGACTCTAGCACAAATGGCTCTCAAACTCTCCAAAGATAACCCCAGCGAGCATTACACTAAAGCATATAAAACGTTCAGCGAACGTGCTCAATATTATAAAAATGTTTTTGACCCAAAAACAAAATTTATGAGAGGGCGCTATAATAACACATGGTTTAAGCCTTTTGATCCATATGAAGTCAATTTTAATTATACTGAAGCTAATGCGTGGCAATACAGCAATTATGTCCCTCAGGACATTTCGGGACTTATAACGTTGATAGGAGGCGAAATTCAATTTGAAACACATTTAGATCGAATATTTACAGCAAAACAAGAAACTTCTGGAAGAAATCAGGCTGATATCACAGGCCTAATTGGGCAATATGCCCACGGCAATGAACCGAGTCATCATATGGCATATTTGTATAATTTTGTTGGAAAACCACATAAAACTCAAGAAAAAGTTCGTCAAATTTTAAACTCACTATACAGTAATACCCCCGATGGTATTTCGGGAAATGAAGATTGTGGACAAATGAGCGCATGGTATATTTTTAGTAGCCTAGGATTCTATCCTGTTACACCTGGCTCAAATACATACATTATTGGGACTCCATCATTCAAAAGTGCTGAAATTTCTTTAGAAAACAATCTGAAATTTAAAATTGAAGCTAAAAATTTAGATAATACCAATTTTTATATCGAATCTGCTTCATTAAATAACAAACCACTAAGACGATCATTTTTATATCATAAAGAAATCATGTCTGGAGGAGTTTTAAAATTTGTTATGACAAACCACCCAACAGAATGGGGTAAGGCAAAAAACAACTGCCCAGAAACATCCATTAAAGATCATCTTATTGTTCCAGCACCTTATATCTCATCTGGAGAGTTGGCATTCAAAACTGAAACTACAGTCGAGTTGGGCTGTGCCGATTCAAAAGCTGAAATCTATTTCAAAATTGGAGATGACATATTTCAAAAATATAAAATACCTATAAAAATTAGAGAAGCAACAACCCTAGAAGTTTATGCTTCTAAAAAGGCTAAAAAAAGCGCCATAATTAAAACAGAGTTCAATAAAATTGACCCAAATTTAAGCATCACTTTGAACACTGAATATGCAAATCAATACAACGGGGGGGGAAACAATGCACTAATTGACGGGGTAATTGGTGCCAAAGACTTTAGGACTGGAACTTGGCAAGGATATTTTGATAAGAATTTAGAGGCAACTATTGATTTGGGAGAAAAAAAATTAATAAATTTGGTTGAAATTAATTTTCTAGAGGATCAAAAATCCTGGATTTTTCTTCCCGAAAAAGTATCGTGCTATGGGTCGAATGATGGAATTAATTTTGACACGCTTAAAACAATTTCTATTAAAGACAAAAAAAACGAAAGCACTTCCAAAATTAAAAATATCCGCTTTGAACGAATAAACAAAAAAATTAAATACATAAAAATCATTGCCAAAAATGCTGGTCAATTGCCTAAGTGGCACATGGGATTCCCAGATGGAAGACGCTGGCTTTTTGTCGATGAAATTCAAATAAACTAACCACTATGAATTCTGCAAAAAATCAATCCGCTTTAACTACTTTAGTCACCGTTTTTTTCTTTTGGGGTTTTATTGCTGCATCAAATGGAGTTTTTATTCCATTCTGCAAAACCTATTTCAATATAGATCAATTTCAATCCCAATTGGTTGATTTTGCCTTTTATGGCGCATATTATTTAGGGGCGCTATTCCTTTTTGTAATATCTAGTAGCATCAAAAAAGATATACTAAACAATTGGGGATACAAAAAAGGCATTGTCTATGGGCTACTCGTTTCTGCCCTGGGTGCATTGCTTATGTACCCGTTTATTGATGGAGCACAACAAGGTGATACTCCTGTCTTTTATTTAGTACTGGTAGCACTTTTTATTGTAGGACTTGGGTTTTCATTACAGCAAACCGCTGCAAATCCTTTTGTGTTTTCATTAGGAAATCTCGACAAAGGCTCACAACGACTAAATTTTGCTGGTGGTATCAATTCTTTTGGAACGACCATTGGCCCCATAGTAATCGCACTTATTATTTTTGGGTCTACACCCTTATCTGGAGATGAGCTTTATCAAATGATAAAAAATAATGAAATCACATTATCCACTGTACAACTTTTATACATTGGAGTTGGTGTTTTATTTTTGGCTGCTGCTGCACTTTTTCACTTTTCAAAACAATTAAAAAACACAAAATCAGACGATAGTTTTGAGTCTGCAAACAAAGCCAAGAATACACTTATTGTACTCACTATAATTATTGCAATTTGTTTTGGAGTGATTTTTAATACATATGCAAGTGGTAAAGAGCCTACCCCTAATGTTGAAAACATAAGATTAATATTGCTCTTTATAGCATTATTAGCTGTGATTGTAAGTGTATTCCATGCTAATTCAAGAGCTTCCAAAAATCCAACAGGATGGGGTGCAATGAAGTATCCTCAACTCGTTTTGGGTATGCTTGCCATATTTACTTATGTTGGGGTTGAAGTTACCATTCAAAGTAACCTAGGGGAACTTTTAAAATCTGTTGCAGACAAAGTTAACAACTTAAACCCCCTAGGGCTCAAAGTGATGAATGATGCTGAAATTGCGCCATTTATTTCGCTGTATTGGGGTGGGTTAATGATTGGGCGATGGGTTGGTGCGATTTCAGTATTTAATCCTAGCAAAGGACTCAAAAAATGGTTGCTTGTTCTTGTCCCCTATATTGCTTTTGGAGTTATACTTTTGGTCAACTTTGGAAAATATTCGTCGAATGAAATTCTTTTATTCAGTATTTGTGTAGCAACTCAAATTGGTGGCTTTTTCATAGCAAAAGATAAGCCAATCAAAACTTTAAAAGTCTTCAGTATTTTAGGTATTATTGGAATGGTCGTTGGGGTTTTTGCTTCTGGTCAATTAGCCTTATTTGCTTTATTGTCGGGTGGATTGTTCTGTTCAATCATGTGGCCTTGTATTTTTGCGCTCAGTATTACAGGTCTAGGAAAATATACTGCACAGGGATCTGCTTTCTTAATCATGATGATTTTGGGCGGTGCAATTATACCTCCACTACAAGGAAAGCTAGCCGATATTTTTAGTATTCAATCATCGTACTGGGTTGCTGTTTTATGCTTTGTCTATTTACTGTTCTATACCTACAAAACGAAAACAGCATTGAAAAAACAAGGCCTTCACATTGAAAACTAAAAAATGAAAAGAAGAAAATTCATAAAAAACGCATCGTTAACAGGACTTGGAATAACTTTAGCCAGTACTTTAAATAGTTGTGTAGAATCTTCAGAAAATACTTTAGCAAATCAAAAAGCTAAGCCCCAAATTCCAGTTGTTATAGCAACATGGAATGTAAAATCCGCTACGGCTAAAGCTTGGAAAGTATTAATTAATGGCGGAAGTGCACTAGACGCTGTTGAGCAAGGTTGTCGAATAGAAGAAGCCAATGAAAAAGGACAATCAGTAGGCAAAGGTGGGCTTCCAGACAGAGATGGCAATGTGACTTTGGATGCATGTATTATGAATGAACAAGGAAATTGTGGTGCTGTTGTTTTTTTGCAAAATATAACTCATGCCGTTTCTGTGGCACGCAGAGTAATGGAGGACACTCCACATGTAATGCTTGCAGGAAAAGGTGCGGAAAAATTTGCAATTTCAAAAGGATTTAAAAAAGAAAATCTACTGACTGACGCCTCTAAATTAGCATGGGAAAAATGGTCTGAAACTAGTCAGTACAAACCAATAATAAATATCGAAAACCACGACACTATAGGCATGTTAGCCATTGATAAAAACGGTGATATTTCGGGGGCTTGCACCACAAGTGGACTGGCCTATAAAATGAACGGGAGAGTTGGAGACTCCCCAATTATTGGATCAGGACTTTTTGTAGATAACGAAGTTGGAGGTGCTGTAGCAACAGGACTTGGAGAAGAAGTTGTAAAAACAGTTGGAAGCTTTTTAATTGTTGAACTTATGCGGCAAGGAAAAACACCTCAAGAGGCTTGCGAAGAAGCTATTCGACGAATTGTTGACAAACCCAACAGTCAATACAAAAAATTTCAAGTGGGCTATATTGCTATAAACAAACAAGGTGAAACAGGAGCCTACTCTATACATCAGTGGTTCAGTGTGACAAAATATCAAGAGGGGAGAAATCAAAATATTCAATCCGAATATTTTAATAAAAATTCATAAAATATAAAAATAATGGTTCAACAAAAACGTTTATTTCTTCTTGATGCTTATGCGCTTATTTTTAGAGGCTATTATGCATTTATCAAAAATCCAAGAATCAATTCTAAAGGTCTCGATACATCTGCAATTCTTGGGTTTACAAACTCATTGTTGGATGTCATAAAAAGAGAACGCCCAGACCATCTGGCCGTATGTTTTGACAAAGGAGGAAGTGCAGATCGATTAGAGGTTTTTCCAGAATATAAAGCAAATCGAGATGAAACCCCAGAGGGAATTAAAGTTGCTATTCCATATATCTACAAAATATTGGAAGCCATGCACATCCCAATTATAGTCAAAGAAGGATACGAAGCCGACGATATTATTGGAACATTGGCAAAAAAAGCAGAAAAAGAAGGCTTTCAAACTTTTATGGTAACTCCAGACAAAGATTTTGCTCAACTTGTGAGCAAAAATATTTTTATGTACCGTCCAATGTTTGGAGGTGGATATGAAACTTGGGGTGTAGAAGAAGTCAAAGAAAAATTTGAAGTTCAAGACCCAAAACAAGTTATCGATTTTTTGGGCATGAAAGGCGATGCAGTTGATAATATCCCTGGACTTCCTGGAGTAGGAGACAAAACAGCAAAAAAGTTTATCAATCTTTATGGCAGTATGGAGGGCCTTATTGCAAATACACACGAGCTCAAAGGCAAAATGAAAGAAAAAGTTGAAGCCAACGCAGAACTCGGATTGCTTTCAAAAAAACTAGCGACAATATTATTGGATGTCCCTGTTGAGTTTAACAACAAAAATTTTGAACTTGATAATCCTAATCATGAAAAAGTAAATGAAATTTTTCAAGAATTAGAATTCAGACGTTTAATAGAAAATTTCAAAAAAACTTTTGCACTAGACAATAATAAAACTACTGAAAACGCTATTGAAACATCTGGTATAGTCACACCAAAATCTACTAAAAATACAAGAGCAGGATCAGGTCAGTTTTCACTTTTTGACGCCCCTGCTGAAGAAAATTCAGTGGCTCCAACATTTGAAAGATCAAATATAAAATCGGTCGCACACTTCTATCAATTTATAGAAAGTGATTTTGCTTTTGATTTATTTTTAAAACAACTTTTAGAAAAAAAATCGGTTTGTTTTGATACCGAAACAACATCCCTCAATCCTCTTGAAGCTGAACTTGTTGGAATTGCTTTTTCGTGGGAAGCAAACAAGGGGTTTTATGTGCCTTTTCCAAAAAATCAAAATGAAACTCAGCACTTAATTGAAAAACTTAAACCCTTTTTTGAAAATGGAAACATTGAAAAAATAGGTCAAAATTTAAAGTATGACATCAAGGTGTTACACAACTACAATATATCTGTTCAAGGACCTTTATTTGACACCATGATTGCACATTATCTTATCAATCCGGATATGCGTCATAACATGAATGTTTTGGCAGAAACCTACCTCAACTACACACCAATGGCTATCGAGGAGTTAATTGGAAAAAAAGGGAAACGCCAAAAATCGATGCGTAGCGTAAGCTTAGAAACGATTACTGAGTATGCTGTTGAAGATGCCGATATTACATTTCAATTAGCTCAACATTTCAAGAAAGAAATGTCTGATGCAAATACACTAAATCTTTTCAATTCTATAGAAATTCCATTAATCAAAGTACTTGCTTCTATGGAACTAGAGGGAATTCGTCTTGATGTTGATTTTCTCAAAAATCTGTCTTTAGATTTAAATAAAGATATTAAAACTCTTGAACAGAGTATCTTTGACAAAGCAGGAGAAGTTTTTAATATTGCATCACCAAAGCAACTAGGTGTTATTTTGTTTGAAAAATTAAAACTCGTTGATAAACCTAAAAAAACAAAAACGGGGCAATACAGCACTGCAGAAGATGTGCTTTCATACCTGGCTAAAGATCACGAAATCATCCGAAATATTTTAGAATATAGAGGGTTGGCAAAGCTAAAAAGCACGTATGTTGATGCTCTCCCTGAACAGGTTATGGAAAGGACTGGACGAATTCATACAGAATATCTACAAACGGTTGCAGCCACTGGTCGTTTGAGTAGTATCAATCCAAATCTTCAAAATATTCCCATACGAACAGAGCGCGGCCGGCAAGTTCGTAAAGCATTTATCCCTCGAAATGAAGACTATATATTACTCGCCGCAGATTATTCTCAAATTGAGTTGCGTGTGATTGCAGCCTTAAGCGAAGAAGAAACCATGATTGAAGCGTTTAAAAATGGGGAAGACATTCATGCTTCAACTGCTTCAAGAGTGTTTAATGTGCCATTGTCAGAGGTTAACCGCGAACAACGCAGCAATGCAAAAACTGTCAATTTTGGAATTATTTATGGTGTTTCTGCTTTTGGACTAAGCAATCAAACTGATTTAAGTAGATCGGAAGCCAAAGCGCTTATTGATACCTATTATGCGACTTATCCAAAACTACGAGCGTACATTGCGGATCAAATTGATTTTGCAAGAGATAATGGTTATGTAAAAACAATTTCAGATCGTCGTAGATATTTAAAAGATATCAATTCTAGAAATGCTGTTGTGCGAGGTGCTGCAGAACGCAACGCTGTAAATGCACCTATTCAAGGAAGTGCAGCAGACATTATCAAAATTGCGATGATTAATATTTACAAAAAACTAAACGAAAGCAGTTACAAGAGTAAAATGCTGTTACAAGTGCATGACGAACTTGTTTTTGATGTTTATAAACCTGAATTAGAGAGTATTAAATCGCTAATTAAAACAGAAATGGAAAATGCCTACATAATGGTTGTACCATTAGATGTTGAAATGGATATTGGAAAAAATTGGTTAGAAGCACACTAAAGTTCCAAGGCTTTCTTAACGTCATTATCCATTAGCAATTCTTGAGGATTTTCTAGGGCTTCTTTTACGGCAACTAAAAATCCAACTGATTCTTTTCCGTCTATAATACGATGATCGTACGAAAGTGCAACATACATCATCGGGCGGATTTCTACTTTACCGTCTACAGCAACTGGTCTTTCAATAATATTATGCATCCCTAAAATTCCACTTTGTGGCGGGTTGATAATTGGTGTAGATAACATACTTCCAAATACACCTCCATTAGAAATCGTAAATGTCCCTCCTGTCATTTCATCAACAGTAATTTGGCCATCTCTAGCACGAATAGCTAGACGTTTCACTTCAGATTCAACCCCTCTAAATGTTAGATTTTCAGCATTTCTTATAACAGGGACCATGAGTCCTTTTGGCCCAGACACAGCAATACTAATATCACAGAAATCATAAGAAATCATTTCTTTTCCGTCTATCATAGAATTTACTGCTGGAAAGAGTTTAAGTGCACGAACAACAGCTAAAGTAAAGAAACTCATAAATCCAAGTCCTACTTCGTGTTTTTCTTTAAAGGTCTCTTTGTATTGTTTTCTAAGTTCAAATATTGGCGACATATCAACTTCATTAAAAGTCGTTAGCATGGCCGTCTCATTTTTGGCAGATACCAGTCGTTCTGCAACTTTTCTACGTAACATAGAAAGCTTAGAGCGAGTAACTCCTCTTCCCTCAATATCAACTTT
>Ga0209138_1001075_pt1 | contig 24474 bp, 22 predicted proteins | sample SaaInl3SG_22_DNA_FD_184645 | JGI IMG/M metagenome (GOLD analysis project Ga0209138, IMG submission 184645) | Marine microbial communities from expanding oxygen minimum zones in the Saanich Inlet - ESP_153SG_22_DNA (SPAdes) (version 2) | ecosystem: Environmental > Aquatic > Marine > Intertidal...
AAACCCGTTGTGCATTTAAACAATATTGACTTTTAAATTGTTTATATTCCTGTTAAAAACAAATTTGTTAATGTATTGAATGATAGTTAATGCTGTTAATTTTGAGAGAATTCCTGTCTTAAAACCTTCAAAAGTTTTCGCATAATTATTCCGTATTTTAAACTGGTCACAAAGTTGAGAAAACAAGGTCTCAATTCGTTTTCTTTTCTTCCTAAAAATATACGTTTGTTTTTTGTAATTCTGTTGATTTTTACGCATTGGAACTTCTAATTTAATTTGTTTACTCTCAAATAAATCTAACTGATAGTTAGCACTTAGGTATCCTTTGTCCCCTAAAACCACACAGTTATTAAACTGATTTTTAATGTCTTTTAAATAATGAATATCATGTACAGAAGCTTTGCTAATATCAAAACTTTTAAACACGCCATCAATAGAACAAACAGCATGTATTTTATAGCCATAATAATGCATGTTTTGACTAGCACAATAACCTCTATTTGGGGCTGAATAAAAGTACTCCTTACAAACTTTACTTCTCCCGCTTCTTGAGAGTTTTACAATCTCCAAAGGCATACTATCTACCACATAATAGTTTTCAAACTCCGTGAACTTATTGGAGAGTTGAGTTCTTATAAATTCAATGGCAAAAAATAATTTTCGCTTCCGTTTATTGTAAACTGATCGCTCTATTTTAGCAAACAAATATTCTGGAATATCCCGAAACAACTGACACTCACTGTCTATACCCATATATTCTGCTGTTAAATTCATAGCGATTAATTCAATGTCTTTTAGTTTTGGTTTCCTGTTTTGACGTAAAAATTGTTCCTTTTCTGTAATTGTGGCTAAGACTTCTAAAATTTTATCGTAATTTACTCTAAAGTTATTCATTGTATTTAATCGATTGATTGTCAATTAAATATACAACTTTTAATAGTAAAATAAATAACTTTTTTTAACTATTTATAATGCACAACGGGTTGTTTTATTAAACTAGAATGAAATTTCAGGATTCAAAAGAAATTCATAGAATCACGTTAAAAAATATTGAGAATAAAAACTTCTGAAACAATAAAACACTATTAAAAAATTATTATGAATAAATATATTGCATGTATCTTAAGCTTATCATTTTTTTTGTTTTCTTGTAAAACAACATCTTTAGAAAAAAACAAGACTTCTGAAAAAAAACCAAACATTGTATTTGTTTTTGCTGATGATTTAGGTTGGACAGATCTAACCACAGGAAATACAAACAAAAACAACGGATCTAAAATTTTTGAAACACCTGTAATAGATAAATTAGCATCACAAGGAATGTCTTTTACAAATGCATATACCAATCAAAATTGTGCTCCATCACGAGCTGCGTTAATTAGTGGACAATATGCTACAGGTACAAATAATCAGGTGTATAATGTAGGCTCTTTAAAAAGACAAGACAAAAGAACCAAAGGATTTCCTAATGTTCTTATAGAACCTTTCAAGCAAAAAAAAGTGATTGCAGAAGATGGTATCAATATTTTTGATGTCCTAAAAACACAAGGTTATCAAACTGCTTTGGTGGGTAAAAGTCACGGAACTCCTCATCCTTTAAAGGGCGATTTTGGAATAGATCTACCAGCCGACATTCATCATATTATAGCTGCTCCAATTAAAGGAGTAAGAACAAAGTCGTTTTATTTAGCGTTAAATTCTGATAAAAAAGGTTGGACATTTAATTCGGAGTTTGTAGATAAATACGCAAATCCTTATGATGATGAATACATCAACACCATTTTAAAACCATATCAATCTCAAGGAGATGTAGCTATTTTAAAAGGAACTCCAAAACACCTCACAGATGCTATTGGGGATTTCTCTGTAGATTATATCAGAGAAAAAGCGAATGGAGATAGACCGTTTTTTTTATATATTCCCTTTCATGCTGTACATTCTGATGTAACTGGTAGAAGAGATTTAACTAAAAAATATTTAAAAAGAGGTTTAAAACCCAGAATAGCAGAATACGCTTCTATGATTGAGTTGTTAGACCAAAATGTTGGAAAAATAAATAATGCGTTAAAAGATCCAAATGGAGATGGCAATACTAAAGATGATATTTCAGAAAATACCATTTTTATATTTTATTCTGATAATGGAGGATTATTTAAAAACACACCGCTTAAAGGTAGAAAAGGAAATTTGACTGAAGGTGGCATAAGAGTTCCATTAATTTTCAGATATCCAAATATGATTGCTAAAAACACAATAACCAATCAAGCTGTTCATTGTATTGATTTTTTACCCACTTTCGCGGAATTAGTTGGATTAGATTTAGCTAGATTAAAAAAGAAAGACGGGAGCAAACCAAAATATGATGGTGCCTCTTTTGCTAAAATTCTAACAGGAAAAGAAAAAAGAATCTCGAGAGAAAATTTGTTTTGGCACTTACCAGGATATATGGATGAACGTTTTTCACCCTCAACATTAATTCAAAAAAGAATTGAAAATGAGTATTACAAACTGTTTTATTTTTATGAAACAGATGAATTTGAAATGTATAACATCACAAAAGATATTTCTGAAAAAAGAAATATTTTAGAAAACCCTTCATCTTTAGAAATGGAAATTGCTTTGCAAATGAATGCTGATATGTTGGATTGGTTAAAAACCAATAGCGCACCAACAGGAACTTGGATAAAAAATGGACAAAAAGTACCTTATCCTAAAGCAAATGATGTTCAGAACTATAGACAATAATTACCTTAAAAAATGAAAAGACTTTTTGTATTCGTATTTAGTGCTTCAATTCTATTGCTGTCTTGCAAGAGCCAGAAGAAAGAGATTGTTGTAACTGTAAGTAAAAAACCAAAAAACATCCTGTTTATTGCTGTGGATGATTTACGTCCAGAACTCAATTTTTATGGTGCAAATCACATAAATTCTCCTAATCTAGACCAGTTAGCCAAGGAGAGTTTGGTCTTTGAGAGAGCCTATTGCAATATTCCTGTTTGTGGGGCTTCAAGAGCGAGTTTGTTAACAGGAATGCGTCCAACAAGACAACGGTTTATTAATCATAGCACAAGAGCTGATGTTGATGTTCCTCAAGCAATATCTTTACCTAAATTGTTAAAACAAAATGGTTATAGAACAATTTCTAATGGTAAAATTTATCATAATAAGAAGGATGATGTTGCGGCTTGGGATGAAATTTGGAATGCTAATGGATTATGGGATTTTGCTTTACCAGAAAATCAAGAGATAAGAAAAAACACTAAAAGAGGTTTACCTTTTGAAGCGGCTAATGTACACGATTCTGTTTATAGAGACGGAAAATTAGCTTTAAAAGTAATTAAAGATTTACAAAATTTAAAAAAAACCAATCAAGCTTTCTTTCTAACAATGGGTTTGGCAAAACCACATTTACCTTTTACGGCTCCAAAAAAATACTGGGATTTGTACAAAAAAACAAACATTAAACTTCCAGAAAGTTATGTGCAACCTAAAACAACTCCTCAAAAAGCATTTCATAACTATGGCGAACTTCGTCAATATGAAAATATACCCAAAAAAGGACATTTATCAGAAGCTTTAGCCAAAGAACTCATTCACGGTTATTATGCTTGTGTTAGTTATATAGATGCACAAATTGGTTTGGTATTAGACGAATTAAAACGATTGGAATTAGAAGACGATACTATTGTAATTTTATGGGGCGATCATGGTTGGAATTTAGGCGACCATAAATTATGGTCTAAACACGTTACTTTTGAAACGGCTTTACGCACCCCATTAATGATAAAAGTACCTGAAAAAACAAAAGGTCAAAAAACAGAAACCATTACAGAATATATTGATGTCTACCCTAGTCTAGTAGAATTGGTTGGTCTAGAAATTCCAAGTTCAGTTGATGGAAAAAGTTTTGTTCCAATTATAAATGGAGAAATTTCAAAAAAAGATTGGGCAGTTAGTAAATTTAAAGATGCCGTAACCCTAATTAAAGGCGATTTATTTTACACCGAATGGACTAATGATGATGGAATTGCTTATGAGCGTATGCTTTTTGACCACAAAACAGATCCTTTAGAACTGGATAACTTAGCCGAAAAGCTTGCATATCAAGAAAAAGTAAAAGAACTAGCAATTGAGTTAAGAGCAAAATGGGGAAAAGATTTTTTAGTCTCAACAACGTCGAATTTAAATGACTAATATCCAATGAAAACTATTTTTACTTTAATTATATCCTTTTTGTTTTTTACTTGTTGTAGTCAATCCAAAACACCTAAAAGTATAGAAAACAAACAACCTATTGTAGTTCAGTTTATTATTGATGGACTAATGAAAGACGCTGTAGAAACTGCAATCAAAGCAGGCGCAGAAAATTTAAAATATTTTGTAAACAATGGAGTAGTTTTTGAAGATGCGTATTCAAACAGTCCAGTTGGACGTGTAAGATTACCAGATGGGATTGAACCTTGGGGAGGTGCATCGCCACCAAATATTGGAATGCATACAGGAATGCAGGTTTTTGAAAATCAAGATTTGGATGATATTTTTTTATCTGCAAAACGAAAAGATATTAAATCTGTTTATATAGGTGGGCATACTTTGTATGATGTTTTTACAACTGCAGACTTTCATTACGCAGAAATTATGTCCGATCAAAACGTGGTTGATTTAGGTATTAAACACATTAAAGACAATGGTGTAAGATTAGTACGTTTGCATTTGCAAGAAATTAGAAGCTCTTGGAATGGACCAGAAGGAAAAACCAATCCAGATTCCAAGTATATCAAAGCGATTTTAAATGCAGACGATCAATTAGGAAAATTAGTTACTTTTCTAAAAAATGAAGGTAAAAGATGTAATGACACCTAGAACTGTCTTAGCGCTTGCAGACGAACAACAAACTATTGCCTCTTTTTACCAAGACCATCAAAAATTACGATTTTCTAGAATTCCTCTTTTTAATGAAAATCCAGATGAAATTACAGGTTATTTCTTAAAAGATCAACTCTTAGAAGCAATTATAAACGGAAAAGGGAATGACACACTGGCAAGCATAAAAAGAACAATTTTAATTACTGACAGAGAATTATCTATTCCAGATTTATTTGACAAACTTATAAAAGAAAGAGAGCATATTGCTTTAGTCGTAGACGAGTATGGTTCAGTAAATGGTTTAGTAACTCAAGAAGACGTTATAGAAACCTTATTAGGATTAGAGATTATGGACGAGTCAGATTCTGTGGCAGATTTACAAGCTTTGGCAAGAAAGTCTTGGGAAAATAGAGCAAAAAGAATGGGAATAATAAAAGATGGTAACACCAATTAATTTCCTACCCATGAAGTCCTGAATTTACTTACTCTTTTACTACATAAAAAAATACGTCTTACTCTTCTTTATATTCATAATATAAAAAGTCGTTATAAGGAAAACGTTGAATGTGTATCTTTTTTACTTCTTCGTACGTTTTTTCTTTAAAATCCTCTAAGTTTTCTTTGTTTAAAGCAGAAATAAATATAGATTGTACTTCTTTGTCATTCATCCATGTTTTTTTCCAATCGAGTAATGTATAATGCTCTTTGGTTTTTTCAGTTACCAAATCGTCATCATCAATAGTTTCGTGTTCATAGGCATCAATTTTATTAAACACCATTAAAGTTGGTTTATCATCGCATTTAATATCTGTTAAAATAGTATTTACTGAAGCGATATGATCTTCAAAATTTGGATGAGAAATATCTACAACATGCAGCAATAAATCTGCTTCACGAACCTCATCTAAAGTAGATTTAAAAGATTCAACTAATTGTGTAGGTAATTTTCTGATAAACCCAACCGTATCTGTCATCAAAAAAGGAATATTTTTAATGACTACTTTACGAACAGTGGTATCTAGTGTTGCAAATAATTTATTTTCTGCAAAAACATCACTTTTACTAATAACATTCATTAGTGTAGATTTCCCAACATTCGTATACCCAACTAAAGCAACTCTTACCATTTTACCACGGTTCTTTCTTTGAACAGCCATTTGCTTATCTATCGTTTTTAAACGTTTTTTTAAAACCGCTATTTTATCTCTAATTATACGTCTATCTGTCTCTATTTCTGTTTCTCCTGGTCCACGCATACCAATCCCCCCTTTTTGCTTATCTAAGTGTGTCCATAGTCGAGTTAATCTTGGCAACAAATATTCACTTTGAGCCAATTCTACTTGAGTCTTTGCAGAACTAGTTTGTGCTCTTTGCGCAAAAATATCTAGTATTAAATTAGTTCTGTCTAAAATTTTGCAACCTAAAATTTTTTCTATATTTCTTAATTGTGCTGGCGATAGCTCATCATCAAAAATAGCTGTCCCAATCATATGGGTATGTATGTAAGCCTTAACTTCTTCTAATTTTCCTGCACCTAAAAAAGTTTTAGGATTTGGCCTTTCCATTTTTTGAACAAACCTTTTTACCACAACACCACCAGCGGTTTGAGTTAAAAACTCTAATTCATCTAAATATTCTGTTGATTTTGTCTCATCTTGCAGTTGAGTAATTATACCTATTAAAACAGCTTTTTCAGAAATGGCCTCTTTTTGATCTATCATAGAAGACAAAAATACGAACTATTCTTAATTGTAAACCCAAAAAAGATGAAACAATAGCCATATTGTTTTTAAACAAAAAAAACCTCGGCACAACCCGAGATTTTAACAATCAATTCAAAACATTACACTTCTTTCTTATAGCTTTCCTTTTAAATAATGAAACTTTTAACACATCAAAAATAGAGGCTTAATTTTATTAATTGGGATTTTTAACGTTAAGAAAACTTATAATTTAGGTTAAATTTTCTGTAGCATTCACTTGAAAGTATCTAATGGTGTTGCAATTCATGTTAAAAAAAAGCGTTTACTGAATGAAGTAAGGGCTTAATGGTAGATTATTTTTTGTCTCTTTGTTTAAACGCAGCCATTAGTTTTTGATCATTTAAAATGTATTTCTTGTATTTACCGTCTTTGTATCGATAATAAATAAATAAAGGCATAAAAACAAAGGCTAAAAAAAAGACTCCTAACCCCATGACTACTTGTGCTTTTTCGTGATTTGTATTCACTAAAAAAGCACCAACTAACATCCAAATAATAAATACTACAAAAAGTATCTTTAACAGTAACTTCATAGTACAAAATTACAAAAGTTCTATCTTTAAAATTCAAAAATCTAGGGAAGCATAAATTATTTTTAATTTGCTTTACTTTAGGCAGCTATTAAAAAAGAGGAAAAACAAATACGAATTTTTTAAAAACATAAATAAATTGTCTTTCAGAAATAAACTGATATCTCCAAAGTAAAATTTGTTTTAGATATTTATTCTTAGTTGGCATTTAAAGTGACCTATTTGGTTGTAGACAAAATATCTGTACCTAGATAATTATTGTCCTTATTATAATACCAGGTTCTTACTTTTGGCATTTTAATAGCATTGATAGTTTCTAAACCAGATAATAAAATGTACTCTCCACTATCTTTAGTCTCTTTAAAAAACTGATATACTTCCATAGCAAACGTTTTTGGATTAAAATAAAAATACCAAGTGTCTTTACCTATATTTTGTTTGTAGGTTACTTTTAAAACCAAATACTCTTTACCCTTAAAGGTTTTTGTAGCTACTTCCTGATGAATAATTGTACCTTCATCTTTTAGTTTCATTGGCAATCCATACAAATAGGTATAATAATTCTTATACAAATTAGCTCGTTCGCAATTTAAACTATACTTTTTCTTTTTGTCCGCAGATAAATTTTGTTTTCCATTTAAACTAAAACTACAATTCTCTTTATCTACAATAAATGCAGTGCTAATAGTATCTTTTTTAGCAAGAACAGAAAAATACTGATTTGGTAAATCTATCGTTATTTTACTTTTACGCACTCCATTATTAGGGGTTTCCATAGTTACAAAAAAATCTCCTTTAAAAGTATTCCAATTTCCATTTGGATCATGAAATTGAATTGCCTTTTCTAACAATTCATTTCCAGTTATTGACTGTGAAAAACTAGATATTGTAATAAAGAGCGCTAAAAGAGTTGTTAATTTTTTCATATCTTAAATGTAATAAAAAATCCTGCAAAAGCAGGATTTTAATTTATTCTTGAATATCGAGTTTTAAACTCAACTCTTGCAGTTGTTCATCATCTATAAAAGCAGGTGCATCTATCATAACATCTCTACCTGAATTATTCTTTGGGAATGCAATAAAATCACGAATGGTTTCTTGACCTCCTAAAATAGCGACCAATCTATCTAGTCCAAAAGCCAAACCTCCATGAGGAGGTGCTCCATATTCGAAAGCATCCATTAAAAATCCAAATTGTGCTTTAGCTTCTTCTTCAGAAAACCCTAAATGTTTAAGCATTGTTGCTTGTGTTTCTTTGTCGTGGATTCTAATAGAACCTCCACCAATTTCGTTTCCATTTAACACTAGATCATAGGCGTTTGCCTTTACTTCTCCAGGTTTTGAGTCTAACAATTCCAATTGACCCGGTTTTGGAGAGGTAAATGGATGATGCATGGCATGATAATGCCCTGTTTCTTCGTCCAATTCTAATAACGGGAAATCTATAACCCAAAGCGGAGCAAATACTTTAGGGTCTCTTAATCCTAAACGTTCTGCTAGCTCCATACGTAAAGCAGACATTTGCGCTCTTACTTTACTGGTTTCTCCAGACAAAACACAAACCAAATCACCAGGTTTAGCACCTGTAACCTCTACCCATTTTGCTAAATCTTCTTGATCGTAAAATTTATCTACAGAAGATTTAAAAGAACCATCTTCGTTAACTCTACAATAAATCATTCCAAGGGCGCCAACTTGTGGCCTTTTTACCCATGTAATGATGTTGTCTATTTCTTTTCTAGTATAAGCATTTCCACCTGGAACAGCAATACCAATTACTAATTCAGCGTCATTAAAAACTTTAAAATCTTTATGTTGCGTAACTGCATTTAACTCGCCAAACTCCATTCCAAAACGAATGTCTGGCTTGTCATTTCCATACAAACGCATGGCATCATCAAACAACATTCTTGGAAACTTGTCTACCTCAACACCATCAATTTCTTTTAATAAATGACGTGTTAATCCTTCGAAAATATTTAGAATATCTTCTTGCGTTACAAACGCCATTTCACAATCTATTTGTGTAAATTCTGGCTGTCTATCTGCACGTAAATCTTCGTCTCTAAAGCATTTTACAATCTGAAAATATTTATCCATACCACCAACCATCAACAATTGTTTAAAGGTTTGAGGAGACTGTGGCAAAGCATAAAACTGACCTTCATTCATTCTAGAGGGTACCACAAAATCTCTTGCGCCCTCTGGTGTAGATTTAATTAAATATGGAGTTTCTACTTCTATAAATTCTTGTTCAGACAAGTACTTACGAACCTCCATAGTTACTTTATGACGAAAAATTAAACTGTCTTTAACAGGATTTCTTCTAATATCTAAATACCTGTATTTCATCCTAATATCTTCTCCACCATCCGTTTTATCTTCAATAGTAAAAGGGGGCAATTTAGATTCATTTAAGATTTGTAAATCAGAAACTAAAACTTCAACCGCTCCAGTAGCCATTTTATCATTTTTAGATTCACGCTCAATTACAGTACCTTTTACCTGAACTACAAACTCTCTACCAAGAGATTTTGCTTTATCTATAATGTCTTTTGGGGTACGTTCTTCATCAAAAATTAATTGTGTGATTCCATATCGATCTCGCAAATCTACCCAAACCATAAAACCCTTGTCTCTAGATTTTTGAACCCAACCTGCTAAAGTAACTTCTGTATTGATGTGTGATGCTCTTAATTCACCACAAGAATGACTCCTGTACATTTTCAACTATATTTAAGCTACAAAATTAATCAAATTAAAGGAAAAACATATCGTTTTATAAATTCATTTATTCCTATAATTTCTTTGTAAATTTGATCTTATGAGCGTAGTTAATATTAAGGAGAAGTTTAATTTGTTTGATGAGCATTGGTCTCCAAAAAAAATTGGTGAATTAAATGGGCAGCAAATTTTGTTGGTAAAAATAAAAGGTGAATTTGTTTTTCATAAACATGAGGATGAGGATGAACTTTTTATGGTTCAAAAAGGAGTGTTAGAAATGCATTTGAAAGATAAAATTGTAACCATACATGAAGGAGAGTTTTTTATTGTTCCTAAAGGAGTAGCACATAAACCTGTGGCTAAAGAAGAAGTTTATATTTTATTATTCGAACCCCTTTCTACAAAACATACTGGAGATGTAGTAGCAGATATTACTGTAGAAACCTATGAATCTATTTAACAATTATGAGTAAACTATATTTAGTACCTACACCAATTGGGAATTTAGAAGACATGACTTTTAGAGCTATTAGAACTTTAAAAGAAGCGGATTTTATTTTGGCAGAAGACACTAGAACTAGTGGTAAATTATTAAAGCATTTTGAAATTAATACTCAAATGCATAGTCATCACATGCACAATGAACACAAATCTATTGAAGGTATTTTAAATAGAATAAAAAGTGGTGAAATTTGTGCTGTCATCTCTGATGCTGGAACTCCAGCAATTTCAGATCCAGGGTTTTTACTAACAAGAGCTTGTGTAGAAAATGCTATTGATGTAGAATGTTTACCTGGAGCGACAGCTTTTGTGCCTGCTTTGGTAAACTCTGGCTTACCAAATGACAAGTTTGTTTTTGAAGGCTTTTTACCTGTAAAAAAAGGACGCCAAACGCGTTTACTACTTTTAGCAGAAGAAAGCAGAACCTTAATTTTTTACGAATCTCCTCATAAATTGATAAAAACCTTAGGGCATTTTATTTCATATTTTGGAGCTGATAGGAAAGTTTCTGTTTCTAGAGAGTTGACTAAACTATTTGAAGAAACTGTTAGAGGAACAGCAACCGAAGTTTTGGCTCATTTTACAAAAAAACCTCCAAAAGGAGAAATTGTTGTAATTGTTGAAGGTAAACCTGTAAAGTAAATTGGATTGTAGTTAATTCGCTTTTTTTGTAGTTATAATTACAACTCCATTAGATGCATTATGCTTTTCTAAAGCTTTCTCCCCTTTTAATACTTCTATTTTATCGATCTTGTCTGGCGTTAGTTTTTTCAACTCTTTTTGATTGGATTTTTTTCCATCAATAATAATCATTGGAGTATTCTTATCTTCCAGTACAAATCCTTTTTCAACTGTTTTTATGTCCGTGAAATTAAAACGTTTAGCAGATTTTGTTTGAATTAAAATTACCCCATTTGGCGCATTATATTGTGTTAGTGCTTCTTTGCCTTTTAATACATGCATTGATGCTATTGTTGTAGGGTCAATAATTTCTACTGGAAAATCAAATTTTTTACCATCTACAAAAACTAAGGGTTTTTTATCTAATTTCTTTAACAATAGCACTGAGGCTTCCTTATTATCTGTTCGTTGAGCGTAAAAAAAAGAAGATGTAAGCACGAATAAACAAATAGTGAATACTATATTTTTCATTTTTTATGTTTAATTTGTTCTAAAATACAACAAAATATGACAATTCAATCATTTAAAAGTAAACTCAAAGCATCTTCGAATACTATTTTATTTAAAGAAACGATAAAGGTCATAGACCATCATTATGTTTTTACACCCACTTCTTTTAAAAATGGCATAATAAAAAATAATGCAAATGAAAACTCAGGATCTTGCAAATTATTTGCTTTTGCTAAATTACAAGGGTTTACAAAAGAAGAAACTTTATTTTGTTTTGGCGAACATTATAAAAGCGTTTTAAATGATAAAAATGGAACATCTCATCAAAATATTCGGAATTTTATAGAATTTGGTTTTAATGGTATCACATTTAAGACTAATCCTTTAAAGAAAAAATTGTCTCAATAAATTAGTATTGAGAACCATTGTGTTTACCGACTTCAAAGCCGTGTTTTACTAAAAACTGATTTCCACTTTCTATAGCATCTTCTTCTAAAGTAGTACCCATAGAATCGTTCCACCTATTTAAATATCCAAATAAAGAAATAACACCTAACATTTCTACGATTTCTCCTTCATCCCAATAGATGTATAATTTCTCTTTAATTTTTGCATCTACTGCATTTGGCACCATAGAAGCTGCTAAAGAAAAATCTAAAGCTGAACGTTCTGCCTCAGAAAAAGCTGGGTGTGTTTTATATTCCCAAATATTATCTAACTGCTCTTGCTCTGCTCCATAACGCTCTGCAGCTCTAATGGCATGTGCTTGACAATATCTACAGCCAGTAGCATTACTGGAAACCCAGGCAATCATTCTTTTTAAGGCAGAAGTTACTCTACCCTCATTAGCCATTACAGCTTTATTTAAGTTTATAAATGCCTTAGAAATTGCTGGTCTTCTTTGCATGGTTAATACTGAGTTAGGACAAAAACCTAATGTTTCATTAAAAAATTCTGCTAACTTTTTTGTTTCTAAATCGTGTTCTGCCTCTAAAGGAGTTACTAATGCCATAATTGTTATTTTCTTATTAAACTAAAATTACCTGTTTTTTCTATTGATAAACCATTACTATCGGTTAAAGAAGCTCTAAACCAATAATCATTTGGTGGTTGGAGCTTTCCATTATAATAGCCATTCCAGCCTTGCTCATTCTGCTCTAAATTATACAATAGCTTTCCAAATCTATCAAAAATTAAAATGGAATAGCTTGTGTAAAAATCTGAATTAAATCCAGAAATTTTCCAAACATCATTTTGTCCATCTTCATTTGGAGTAAAAAAACTTGGAAAAGATAAAATAGAAAAAAGAAGGCTTGCTGTACCACAGCCTTTTTTATCTTTTACAAACAATGTATGTAGGCCTGGTGAAAGGTTTTGAAAAAAAGCTTCGTCTGAGTACAATCCAAATTCATCATCTATTGCATAGGCATAGGTTCCAATTCCTAAGTTTGGGTTTGCAAGCTGTATTGAATTATTAGCTGAATTATCTACAATAATTACATCTTGTATGGTAAGGGTTGCTTTTTCTGAATTGACTACTGTAAGTGATTGCTCTTCAGAAATACACCCAGCTTCAGAAACTGCACTTACAGTATAGTCTCCAGGAATTGAAACGCTTATGATAGGGGTGTTTTCGGGCAGAAGAGCCCCTTCAAACTTCCAAATATAAGTATAGTTCCCTTGCGCATTTGCAATAACTAAATCTACTGCTCCAATATCTTCACAAAGGGTAAATTGGGATTGTAATAAACTAAACTCAAACAATGTATCATCGATCTCTGCAATAACCTCTGTTCTATCAGCAGAAATACAACCTAAATGATTAACTCCTACAAAATAACTTGTTGTTGCATTTAAATCTGGAGTTTGATAATTATTTCCAATAAAAATAGGTGTAGTACTTGTTTCGGTTTCATACCAGTATACATCTCCTTGAGAGGCTTCTGCACTTAATAATGCTGAACCAGAGCAAATTAAATCATTTGTAACACTGGTAATCTGTGGCCTCGGATTTACAATTACGGTAACAGGTGTTCTTTGGTATGTAGCGCAACCGTTTATAGATATTGTAGCATAATACATTGTGTTTTCTGTAATAAATGATGTTCTAAAAGTGTTTCCAGACCCTTTTGGGATACCTCCTGTTGGAACATCATACCAAAGAATAGTACCCTCACTAGGTTTGTGTTTTCTGTAATAAATGATGTTCTAAAAGTGTTTCCAGACCCTTTTGGGATACCTCCTGTTGGAACATCATACCAAAGAATAGTACCCTCACTAGGTTCTGCTGAAATAGTTGCAAAACCCGATTCACATAATGTTTCAGAAGTGGTATTCACTACCTGTGGTAAATAAATACTAGTACTTGCAACGATGTTTAATGAGGTATCTCCAGGCATTCCATATTCTACAATATATCCTTTAGGCTCATACAATCCTGAGCCACCCACATTTGACAAGTCATTCCAAGAACCTTCTATAGCATTTGGAACCCCTGGATCTGTAATATGTGCATAATCTTCTTCTCCTAAGTTGTTCGGTTCTCCATTATTCCAGAAAGCAAAATTCGGTGTCGTTCCATTTACTTGACCTCTTCAAAAAACAGTACCTGCTTCAGGACCAGTCATCCATTTCCATTCTCCTTCTGTTTCTTCATCAGAACCCCCTATCCAACCTGTGCCAGAAGCTTGTTTTCCTGCAAATTCTGCTTCTTCTTGTGAGGTAAGTGTGGCCAAATAGCCTTGTCTCCCATAATAAGTTCTATCTGCAGCTAAAAGTTTTGCTTGAGCCCAAGTAATCCCTTCATCTGCAACAAATTCATAGAAATGATCAGTTAATGGTAAGTAATTGGCATTGTCTAATGTTAATGAAAATATTTTTTCTGGAGTAGGGTTGGTTGTACTTGATGAAAAAACTACAGCGCTTACAGCACTTTCAAGGTCTGAAAATAAAATTTCTGAAGCGCCATTATTAGGACTAAGTGTTAATTTACCTTCATTGGAATTCCAGTTAGCTATTATGGTAGGGTGATTGCCTGTTAATACTAATTCATCAAAATTCATTTGATATCCATCCGAAATTTGGATGAAAAAATTTTGAACACCTGTCCCATCAGGATCTTCAATTGTAAAATTAGTAACGATAGGTATTGGGGTTCCTACACAATAAATCTGCTGTCCTTCTGCTGTTATTGAAGGAGCAGTATCTGTTTGTGAAAAAACAAAAAAGGTTCCTATAAGATATAGAGTAAAAAAAAGCTTACATTTAAAGGGCATTGTTTTGTTCTTTTTAAGATTAACTTATTTCTGATTTCTTACTTTTGTTTCAATGCACAATTTACTACTTCATTCTTTAAATTTATAAATTATGGTAAAAAATATAGTTACAACAAAATGGACACAAAAATCACAATTTATTACAGACAATCCAAGCGGACATCAATTTACAATGTTTGATAAATCTCAAGACAATGGAGATGTTATTGGTTTTGCACCAAAAGCATTAATGTTGTCTTCTTTAGCAGGTTGTTCTGGATTAGATGTAGTTTCCCTTTTAGAAAAAATGAGGGCAGATGTTGCTCAGTTTCATATTGAAGTTACTGCTGAATTAACAGATGAACACCCAAAATTCTATGATAAAGTTAAAGTAGATTATCACTTTTCTGATACAGAATTACAACCAGATAAAATACAAAAAGCAGTTAATTTATCTGTTACCAAATACTGTGGAGTAATGGAAATGTTTCGAAAATTTGCAGAGGTAGAAACAGAAATACATTTGCATAGTTTGTAAATCTAAAGTCCTATAATTGCTATGAGATGGAGCTTAAAACCAGAACCAAATAAAGAAAAAATAGAGAAACTTGCCAAAGAATTACAAGTAGATACCACAATTGCTAAAATTCTTTATCAAAGAAATATTACCACTTTTTCTGAAGCTAAGTTATTTTTTAGGCCCAGTTTACATGATATTCATGATCCTTTTTTAATGAAAGATATGGATTTGGCAGTAGCAAGGATAAACAAGGCCATTACAAATCATGAAAACATTTTAGTTTATGGAGATTATGATGTAGATGGTACAACAGCAGTATCTTTGGTTGCCTCTTATTTAAGAACATTATCTTCTACTATTGCGACCTATATACCCGATAGATATGGAGAAGGGTATGGTATTTCTTATGCAGGAATTGATTTTGCAGACGATAACAATTTTTCTTTAATCATTGCTTTAGACTGCGGAATTAAAGCCATTGACAAGGTAGCTTATGCAGCTGAAAAAAAGATTGATTTTATTATTTGTGATCATCATAAACCAGGCAAAGAAATACCCAAAGCTATAGCGGTTTTAAACCCCAAAAGAGAAGATTGTAATTATCCATTTGATGAACTTTGTGGCTGTGGTGTTGGGTTTAAACTCATTCAGGCATTAGGCACAGCAAGAAATCAAACTATAGAAGACTTTGTTTCGTATTTAGATTTAGTAGCTACTGCAATTGCTGCAGATATTGTACCTATGAATGGCGAAAATAGAGTGCTTGCGCACTATGGTTTACAAGTAATTAATACCAACCCTAGAAATGGAATTAAGGCATTAGTTCATCAAACAAAAAAGAAAGAACTTACCATTACAGATGTAGTTTTTATCATAGCCCCTAGAATTAATGCTGCTGGTAGAATGAAACATGGAAATTATGCTGTGGAGTTATTAACAGAGATGGATTTTGATGCTGCTGTAAGTTTTGCAGCAGATATAGAGATCTTTAATGCAGATAGGAAAGATCTTGATAAAAAAATTACCGATGAAGCCTTAATTCAAATTATAGATCATAATGAAGAAGAGCGATTTACCTCTGTCGTATACAAAGAAGATTGGCATAAAGGTGTTATTGGTATTGTTGCCTCTAGATTAATAGAAAAATATTATAGGCCTACTTTAGTCTTTACAAAAAGTGGTGATAAATTGGCCGCTTCTGCAAGATCTGTAAAAGGTTTTGATGTGTATAATGCTCTATTGGCTTGCTCAGAATTCATAGAACAATTTGGAGGACATAAGTATGCTGCTGGCTTAACTCTATTGCCAGAAAATTATAGTAAATTTAAAGATAAGTTCGAAGAAGTAGTTTCTAAAACTATAGATAAAAAACTATTGACGCCAGAAATTACTATAGATGCAGAGATTGATTTGTCTGAAATCACTCCAAAATTATTTAGAATAATAGCACAAATGGCACCTTTTGGTCCTCAGAATATGAAGCCGATTTTTAAAACAAGTTGTGTAAGAGATAATGGTTATGGTAAAAAAGTAGGTGCAGATGAAACCCACTTAAAGTTAAATGTTTTTCAGGGTGATAATAAACAAACTTTTGGTGCTATAGGTTTTGGTTTAGGTGATAAATTAGAAGAAGCTCAAAACGATTTTGACATTGTATATACCTTAGATGAGAATACTTGGAATGGCCATAAATCCATTCAGCTAGTTTTAAAAGATTTAAAATAAAAAAGTGACTTAAAATTATTCTAAGTCACTTTTCTAATTGACTACTTTATTTTGTTTCGTGTTTTTTATCTTTAAGAGATTTCATAAATGCAATGATTGAACCAATCTATTTTTGGTTTAATCCTAAAGAGTCTTCTGGAAGTGTTTGGTAAGGTACCTCTAGCCCCATTCCTGCACCACCTCCATTATCATAAAACACTACCACTTTTTCTAGAGTTTCATAGGCTCCATTATGCATGTAAGGTGCTGTTAGTTCTATGTTTCTTACTGTTGATGTCTTAAAAAAACCTCTTCTTCTTTCTACCGCATATGGATAAAACAATCCAGGATCATCATCTAAAATAGGGTTGTTAAAGTCATCTGTTTTAGTTACTCCCAAATGTTCAAACTCACTCTCTGAAAACTTAGGAGGAAAATGACAAGTTGCACAAGCAACTTTCCCCTAAATAGATTAAACCCTTCTTTTTCTTCTTGATTTTCTTTGACACGTTGTTCTAAATTTTCCATGTCTATATGAAACTCATTTTTGTTATTGGTAACTCCAACAACTTGTAAACTTTTAGGATTTCTTTTTTTAGATTGAATACTTTAATTTACAAAAAAATAATAGATCTTAACATTAATTTTGCATGGACAACAAAACCATACGCAACTCCATAAACGAAAAAGAAGCATCTACTTTTTCTTTTAATTCTGTAAGATTTTTAAATGTTACTTCATCTATTTGACTTGTAATTTTTTTGTAGCGCTTTAGTTCTATTAGCTCTAAAATATCGACATCTCCAGAAGGGATAAAACTTGCTAAATGACTTTCTATAGTTCCTTTGGTTAAGCTTCTTTCTTTGGCAATTTCTAAAACAGAAAGACCTGATTTAAAAAGTTCTAACGTAATTTGTTTTGTAGATTTTTTATCTTCTTTCTTTTGTTCATGTAACCTGTTAATTCCGTTTTCTAAGCAGTACTCTTTAATTGTTTCTAAAATTTCTTCCCCATATTTCTGAACTCTAATTTTACCCATTCCTGAAATTTTTAAAAGTTCTTTTTCAGATCTAGGTAAAGCATCACAAATAGCATATAATGTCTCTTGGGTAAATATCTGAAAATGTGGAATTTTAGCAGCTTTAGAAATAACATCTCTTAATTCGCGCAATTTTAAAGCTAAAATAGGATCACGTTTAGAACTTAATTTCTTCTTCTTTTTAGGCTCCATTTTTTGTAAAACAGCACTTGCTCTAACCTTTAAATACTTTTGAACCTTAAAACCAATTTTCATTTGTTGCAAAGCAAACAGCTTTTCTTCTAATAACTCTTGTAAAGCATCAAACTGTTTTAAAAAATCTTTTTTTACAGCTTTGTTATCTGTAGAAAACTGAATAGCATCAATAGGTTTTTGTATATTAGAAGTAGTAGTCTTTAAAAAATAATCGATCCCTTTTAAAAATCGTTCTTGAATAGAAGAACTATTTTCTGGCAATACACTATTTTCTGCTAGTACGTGTAACTGATTTTTAAATCCAGTAGCCACTTTCATTAAAGAAACAATACCATCATCTTTAATCGTTTGTAGGTGATTTATCACATCTCCTTTTATACTAGTTTGATTTTTATAATAAATATCTATTAATCTAGAAATTGGATATAATAAAATTTGATAATCAAACAATTCTGATATTAAATGTAACTGAAAATCTTTTTCTGATGCTATTAAATCTTCTTCGTTAGGATGATTTTCTGCAACAGCCTCATTAAAGGCACTAACTGTTTGGTCATTAATAATAGCATTACTGGTTATTGGTGTTTTTAGAACCAACCCTTCTAATGAAGTACACCTACTTAAAGCAACGTAAGTTTGTCCGTGTGCAAAAGAAGCCTCTGCATCAATTATGGCTTTTTCAAAAGTTAAACCCTGACTTTTATGTATGGTTATGGCCCAAGCCAAACGTAAGGGGATTTGAGAAAAAGAACCAATAACATCTTCCTTAATTTCTTTTGTATCTTCATTGATAGCATAATTTACATTATCCCACTTTTCTCTTTCTGTTATAATTTCTTCTGCTTCACTTGGGCATTGCACAGTAACACTGTCTCTAGAGATTGCTGTAACAACTCCTATTTTACCATTAAAAAAACGTTTCTCAGGCGAAGAGTCATTCTTAATAAACATTACTTGCGCGCCAATTTTTAGTGCCAATTTTTCATCATTCGGAAACGAATTTTCATTGAATTTTCCTGAAACATTTGCTGTAAAAAAATGTGTTTTTTGGTTGAGTTTATTTAGTTCAGAATCATTAATAGTATTTGCTCTTCTATTATGCGTAGTAAGTGTTATGTAATTGTCATCTGCTTTTGGAGAGAATTGAGGATCATATCTTTTGTTCAAGATTTTTGCAGAAGCGTCTGATAAATTATTATTTCTAATTTCATTTAAAATCGTAATAAAATTTTTGTTTTTCTGACGGTAAATGTGCTTTAATTCAATAGAAACCACATTGGCTTCTTGAAAAGATTTAGCACTAAAAAAGTAAACAGTTTGGTAGTATTGTTGTAACAAACTCCACTCATTTGGCTTTACCACTGGAGATAGTTGTTGCAAATCTCCAATCATTACAACTTGTGCGCCACCAAAAACCTTATTCCTGTTTTTATATCTGCGTAGTACTTGGTCTATCCCATCCAATAAATCTGCACGGACCATAGAAATTTCATCAATGATTACTAGGTCTAATGATTTAATGATATCAATCTTGGTTTTAGAAAATCTTCTTTGTTGATTATTTTGAGCTTGATTAGGTAAAATTGGCCCAAAAGGCATTTGAAAAAAAGAATGAATGGTAACGCCTTTTGCATTAATTGCTGCCACCCCTGTTGGCGCAACAATTACTAACCGTTTTAAAGATTTATTTTTAATTTGATGTAAAAATGTTGTCTTTCCTGTACCTGCTTTACCTGTAATAAATAAATTTCTATCCGTTTTTTCAATAAAATTTAGGGCAAGTTCTAATTCAGGATTTTTAGACATCTTCAGCTTTTTGATGCAAGATAAACAAAGCTTGATTATATTGTAAATATTGCCAAAAAAAAGTTGATCCAATCTTTTTTATTTTAGCAAAACGTAATTTAATTTTTCTACTCTCTAAGTGGTTATTCTGAAAATAAAACAAACTTCTGCATAAAAAAATCCTAAGCAAATGCTCAGGATTTTTTTATGTATTTGGCAACATTATTACCTACATTTCTAATGCTTTTGTTGGGTTATTATCCATTAATAATTCAACTGGATTTTCTAAAGCTTCTTTTACTGCTACTAAAAACCCTACAGACTCACGTCCGTCAATAATTCTGTGGTCATAAGACAATGCAACATACATAATTGGTTGTATGACTACTGCACCATTAACAGCCATAGGTCTATTTACAATATTATGCATTCCTAAAATACCACTTTGAGGTGGATTTATAATTGGTGTAGACAGCATAGAACCAAACACACCACCATTGGTAATTGTAAAAGTTCCACCCGTCATTTCATCTACTGTAATTTGACCATCTCTTGCTCTTAATGCCAAGCGTTTTACTTCGCTTTCTACTCCTCTAAAAGATAAGTTTTCTGCATTTCTAATAACAGGAACCATTAATCCTTTAGGTCCAGATACTGCTATAGAAATATCTTGAAAATCGTGTTTTACTTGGAAATCTCCATCAATCATAGAGTTCACATCCGGATACATTTTTAAAGCTCTTACTACTGCTAAAGTAAAGAAAGACATAAACCCTAAGCCAACACCATGCTTTGCTTTAAAAACCTCTTTATATTGAGTTCTTAAGTCAAAAATCGGCTGCATATTTACTTCATTAAACGTAGTTAACATGGCTGTTTCACTTTTAACAGCAACTAAACGCTCTGCTACTTTTCTACGTAACATAGACATTTTCTTACGTTCTGTTCCACGAGTTCCATTTGCAGGTTGAGACCCCATAGATGGTACTGCTTTTACGGCATCTTCTTTAGTAATTCTGCCATCTTTACCAGTGCCTACAATGGCAGAAGCTTCAATCCCTTTTTCTGCTAATACTTTTTTAGCTGCAGGAGAAGCTGTACCCGTTGCATAGGTGGTTTCTTTTGGTGTTGGTGTCGCAACTTTTTTAGGTTCCTCTTTTGCAGCTTCTTCTTTTACTGGCGTGTCTCCCTCAGGCTTTGCAGCACTTGTGTCTATATGACAAACAACATCACCAACAGCGACTGCATCACCTTCTTCTGCTTTTAAAGTGATTATTCCACTTTCTTCTGCAGGCAGCTCTAATGTTGCTTTATCTGAATCTACTTCTGCAATCGGTTGATCTTTTTCAACATAATCTCCGTCTTCAACTAACCAAGTTGCAATTTCTACTTCTGTGATTGATTCTCCTGGAGAAGGAACTTTCATTTCTAAAACACTCATGGTTTCTTTTTTATATTTATTCTGTAAATTTTATTAACTATTAAAAACACTGTCTATCACAGCTCTATGTCTTTTTTTGAATCGCGTACTAGATCCTGCTGCTGGTACTGCATAATACTTACGCGAACGTACGGTTAGATTTTTTAATTCAAATCTTTGCAACATGTAACTCCAAGCCCCCATATTTCTTGGTTCTTCTTGCGCCCAAATATAATCTTCAATATTTGGATACCTGTCTATTACGTGTTGTATTTTTTCTTTATGTAATGGAAATAATTGCTCTATTCTTACTAAAGCTACATCCTCTCTTTTATTTTCTTCTCTTTCTGCTAGTAAATCATAATAGAATTTACCCATACAAAAAACCAACTTTTTAACTTTATCTGGATGAATTGTATCGTCAATTACTTCTTGAAATTCACCATTAGAGAGCTCTTCAATTGTATTGACTGCTTTTACGTGTCTTAACAAACTTTTTGGGGTAAACACAATTAATGGTTTTCTATATTCTCTTTTCATTTGTCTACGCAATAAATGAAAAAAGTTTGCAGGTGTTGTACAGTTGGCAACTGTCATATTATCTTCTGCACAAAGCTGTAAATAACGCTCTATTCTTGCAGAAGAATGCTCAGAACCCTGCCCTTCATAACCATGAGGTAATAACACTACAATTCCATTCTGGACTTTCCATTTATCTTCGGCAGCAGATATATATTGGTCAAACATAATTTGAGCACCATTAGAAAAATCTCCAAATTGAGCTTCCCAAATTGTTAAGGTGTTTGGATTTGCCATTGCATACCCATAATCAAATCCTAAAACACCATATTCAGATAATAACGAATTATAAATCGTCATTTTACCTTTATTGTTTGGGTTTGTATTTAATAAATTAATACGTTCTTCAGATTTTTCGTCTCTTAGCACAGCATGTCTATGAGAAAATGTACCTCTCTCTACATCTTGACCAGAAATACGAATATTAAAGCCTTCTTCCATTAAAGAACCGTACGCTAAATTTTCGGCCATACCCCAGTCTAGCTGGTTGGTTTCAAAAGCCATTTTAGCTCTACCCTGTAAAATACGTTCTGCTTTTCTTACAAAATTTACGCCTTCAGGTACCGTAGATACTACTTTTGCAATATGCTTTAAACCATTTACTGGATATTTGGTGTCTAATGTTTGTAGCATTGCATCTTGACTTTGACGCTCAAAACCCTCCCATGTAGACTCCATAAATTCTTTTACTTTAGAATTTTTATCTTTTTTGGAGTTATCAAATTCTTTTTCTAGCATCGTTTTAAACTCCTCTGTAATTTCTTTTACATATGATGAATTTATAGATCCTTGTTCTAGTAATTTAGCTGCATAAATATCTTTTGGATTTTTATGCTTAGAAATACTTTTATATAATTTTGGTTGTGTAAAACGAGGTTCATCGCCTTCGTTATGACCGTATTTACGATACCCTAACAAATCAATAAAAACATCTGTTTTAAACTTCATTCTAAACTGTAATGCCATTTCCATTGCATGACAAACTGCCTCTGTATCATCTGCATTAACATGAAGAACAGGAGATAAAGTTACTTTAGCAACATCAGTACAATACGTACTTGAACGCGCGTCGAGGTAATTGGTTGTAAATCCAACTTGGTTGTTTACGACAATATGGATAGTTCCCCCTGTTTTATACCCATTAAGTTTTGCCATCTGAACTACTTCGTAGGCAATACCCTGACCAGCAACAGCAGCATCACCATGAATTACAATAGGTAAGATTTTACTGGAATCTCCATCGTATTTTCTGTCAATTTTAGCTCTAGTAATACCTTCTGCAACAGCAGCTACAGTTTCTAAATGAGATGGATTTGGAACTAAATTCATTTTAATTTCATGACCCTCTCTAAACGTTTTGCTCAACGTTAATCCTAAATGGTATTTTACATCTCCGTCTATATCTTGGTCTTCAAAATCTTTCCCTTCAAATTCACTAAATAATTCTCTTACAGGTTTTTTAAAAATGTTAACCAACGTATTTAAACGGCCTCTATGTGCCATTCCTAAAACACATTCTTTTACTCCAAATTTCTCTGCAGCATCTCTTAGCATTACACTAATTCCTGGAATTAATGTTTCACCTCCTTCTAGCGAAAAACGTTTTTGACCAACATATTTGGTTTGTAAAAAACTTTCGAAGGTAACTGCTTGATTTAATTTAGATAAAATATATTTCTTTGCATCCTGACTATAGTTAGGATGATTGTAATTTTCGTTTAACTTATTTTGCCACCACTTTAACTTCTCAGGATTTCGCATGTACATGTACTCTACCCCAATAGAATCGCAATAAATTGTTTTTAAGTGCTGTATAATTATAGCCAGTTTAGCTCTTCCAATTCCTAAGATTTCACCTGCTGAAAACTCTTTGTCTAAATCTTCTGAAGAAAGACCAAAGTTTTCAATTGCTAAAGTAGGCTCGTATTTTCTTCGTTCTCTAACAGGGTTGGTTTTTGTAAATAGATGACCTCTAGTTCTATAGCCATTAATTAGGTCTACAACTAAAAATTCTTTTCTAACTTCTTGTGGAATTTCTAATGATTCATCTTCTTTTAGAGAATAGTTTTCATTAGCTAGGTCGTACCCTTGAAAAAAACTTCTCCAACTCGGTTCAACTGAATCTGGGTTAACTAAATACTGATCGTATAAATCTGCAATAAAGCCTGTGTGTGCTGCGTTTAAGAACGAAAATTTGTCCATATAATTATTTGTGCTTTTTTTAAGCTAGTAAATCAGACAAAAATACAATTTTTAAAAACAACGCATAATTAATTTATCAAGATATATGTAGATTATTATGTAAAAAAAAACAAAAAAAGTATTTGGCGATATTCTAAAATAATATATATTTGCACTCGCTTATCACAAATTTGTGAAGCAAACTCCTCCTTAGCTCAGTTGGTTAGAGCATCTGACTGTTAATCAGAGGGTCCTTGGTTCGAGTCCAAGAGGGGGAGCCAT
>Ga0209138_1001076_pt1 | contig 24470 bp, 19 predicted proteins | sample SaaInl3SG_22_DNA_FD_184645 | JGI IMG/M metagenome (GOLD analysis project Ga0209138, IMG submission 184645) | Marine microbial communities from expanding oxygen minimum zones in the Saanich Inlet - ESP_153SG_22_DNA (SPAdes) (version 2) | ecosystem: Environmental > Aquatic > Marine > Intertidal...
GTCTACTGTAGCCAAACTACGACTTTCTGGAAATTTTTCGGCATCGGCCACAACAAAACTGATGTTTGGATATTCTGCCGCCAATTTTTTCATTTTTGGCTTCATAATGCGGCAATTACCACACCAAGTGGCAGAATACTGCACCACCACAGTATCGTTCTCCGATACTACAGTTTTTAGATTATCTTGAGTGAGTTCTTGCATTATTGTATGGTTTTAGTGCGACGATAAATAATCTGCAGTACTTTTTGCGTTAGCTTGCATAGCGTCTTTTCCTTCTTCCCAGTTTGCTGGACAAACTTCACCTTTTTCTTGTACGTGTGTGTATGCGTCTACCAATCTTAAGAATTCAGCAACATTACGTCCAAGTGGCATATGATTGATACTTTCGTGTACCACAGTTCCTTCTTCATCTATGATGTAAGTAGCTCTGTAGGTTACATTATCACCATCAACAGTTACAACACCAGTTTCCTCGTTATATTCTTCATTCGTGATGTCTAGAATACCAAGTGTTGAGGATAAGTTTCTATTTGAATCCGCTAAAATTGGATAGGTTACGCCTTCAATTCCTCCGTTGTCTTTTGAGGTGGATAACCAAGCAAAATGCACTTCGGGTGTATCACATGAGGCTCCAATGACGATGCAGTTTCTTTTTTCAAATTCTGCTTTTGCAGCTTCAAAAGCATGAAGTTCTGTTGGACAAACAAAAGTGAAATCTTTTGGATACCAAAACAAAACGACTTTCTTTTTATTATTTACAGCTTCTTCCAAAACATTAACTTTAAATGTGTCGCCCATTTCGTTCATGGCGTCTACAGATAAGTTTGGGAATTTTTTTCCTACGAATGACATAGTTTTAAGTTTTTAAATTAATAATAGATTATTACAAATATAACCCCGATTTGGGTCAATTTTTAAATTACAAAATTATAATTTCTTATTTGACTATAAGTTAAAATTATCTAAATAATTAAATACTATTTTTAGCCCTTGATTTGTTTTATTTTAATGGAGAGTCCTGCTACAATTAAGGTCATAAAAGGACTGATCCAATTAAAAAATGCATACAAAAAGTAATCTGCAACAGAGACGCCTAGCACACCACTTTGATAGGCACCACAAGTATTCCAAGGCACAAGAACAGAGGTTACTGTACCGGAATCCTCCAATGTTCGACTTAAATTCTCTGGTGCTAAGCCTTTGTCTCTATATGCTTTTTTAAACATCTTTCCAGGGACAACAAGTGCTAAATATTGATCCGAAGCTGTTACATTTAGTGCTAAGCAACTGGCTACAGTACTTGCAAATAGCCCAAAAGTTGTAGTTGCTAAACTTAGAAGCGCTTTGCTTATTCTTGACAATGCTCCAATGGCATCCATGACACCACCAAATACCATAGCGCATATAATCAACCAAATTGTACCCAACATGCCGCTCATCCCTCCGGATGAAAACAAATCATTCAGCTCTGAACTCGACGTCTCTATAGCAGTATCAACAGTCATGGCTTGCATGACACCTTTATAAGCCGATTTGAAATCAAGTGTTTCTACACCAGCTATTTGAGACAGAACATGGGGTTGTGCAATAATTGCTGCAATCCCAGCCAAGAGCGTTCCTAAAAGCAAGGCCACAAGCGGTGGTGTTTTTTTTACAATTAAAATAATAACGACAATAGGAACAATAAATAGTAAAGGAGAGATAAAAAAAGCATTGCCAATGGCTTCAAGTTTATCTGAGATATCTGGTGTTCCAGAAACATCTAAATTTAGTCCAATGATTAAAAAAAGAATTAGAGTGATGATAAAAGTAGGCACTGTTGTAATGGTCATATATTTGATATGGTCAAATAAATCTCCTCCTGCCATAGCTGGTGCAAGATTTGTTGTATCGCTAAGTGGTGACATTTTGTCTCCAAAATAAGCGCCAGAAAGTACAGCCCCAGCGGTCATTCCTAAAGAAATCCCAAGTGTTTCGCCAATACCAATTAGTGCAATACCTACTGTTGCAGAGGTGGTCCAACTACTCCCAGTAGCTAAAGAAATAATGGCACAAATAAGCACACACGCTACAAGAAAAAATGTGGGATTTAAAATTTGTAAACCATAATAAATCATTGTTGGAATAATACCACTTACCATCCATGTTCCTGCCAAAGCACCAACCATAAGAAGTATTAGAAGAGCTCCAGTAGTTGTTTTTAGGTTTTCGGCAACTTCATCAATCATTTGGCGATAGTTAACTTTATTGAAAAACCCTACAACAGCAGCCACTGCGGCTCCTAGTAGTAGAATAAATTGATTACTTCCACTAAGGGCGTCATCGCCAAATACAAAAAAGACGTTGTAGAAAAGCATCAAAACAAGTGCAATAACAGGAACAAGGGCTTCTCCTATTGAGAGTTCCTTGTTTTCTACAATGTGTACATGTTTTGGGTCGGAGGATTGGGTTTTTTGTTCCATTAAAGAATATACTTTTACTGTTATTCTGTAATATTACAATTTTTGAAGGTTATGTGCAACCAGAAAAAAAGTTCTAACGAAGTTTTGGATATGAACTAGGGTCAGATTCATGAAGTATACGGTAGACTGCTTCAAAAATATCTTCTTTTGATGGTTTGCTAAAATAATCGCCATCAGTGCCATAAGCAGGGCGATGGGGTTTAGCTGTAAGAGTTTCTGGCTTGCTATCTAAATATTCATAAGTACCATTTTGCTTTAGTATTTCTGTCAAAATATAGGCAGAGGCACCTCCAGGAACATCTTCATCTACAATTAAGAGTCTATTTGTTTTTGAAACACTTTTTGCAATATCATGATTTAAATCAAAAGGGATGAGAGATTGTACGTCAATAACTTCAACATCAATACCTACCTCCGCAAGTTCTCTTGCGGCAACTTCAACAATACGCAGTGTTGAGCCGTAAGAAACAATTGTGATATCATTACCGTTTTTGATGCATTCAACTTCTCCAATTTTTATTTTAAAAGCCCCCAAATTGTTTGGTTTTTTTTCTTTTAAGCGGTAGCCATTTAGACATTCAATTACAAGTGCTGGTTGATCACCTTCAAGCAAGGTATTGTAAAATCCTGCGGCTTTTGTCATATCTCTTGGGACAAGAATATGAATACCTCTAAGCAATCCCAAAAGCCCACCCATTTGCGAGCCAGAGTGCCAAATTCCCTCGAGTCGATGACCTCTTGTTCGAATAATCATTGGTGCTTTTTGCTTACCTAGGGTTCTGTAATGTAAAGTAGCAAGGTCATCGCTTATGGTATGAAGTGCATACAAGATATAATCTAAGTATTGGATTTCTGCAATGGGGCGAAGTCCTCTCAAGGCCATTCCAATACCTTGTCCAATTATAGTAGCTTCACGAATACCTACATCTGCAACTCGCATTTTCCCATATTTTTCTTGAAGGCCTTCTAGGCCTTGATTAACATCTCCAATTGCACCAGAATCTTGACCAAAAATTAGTACTTCAGGATATTTGGAAAATATGCTATCAAAATTATCTCGTAAAATAATACGTCCGTCTACAAATTCTGGAGTAGGGTCGTAAGTAGGTGCAATAGCTTCAATGCTTTCGGGTTTTTTGTCAGATTCACTGTAGAGTAAGCTGCTGTATTTTTCTTGATTGTTTTTGATGTAATTATTTATCCAAGAAACTAATGCGTTTTTCTCTGGAGAATTGTCATTGATAAAGTATTTTAAAATGCTTCTTGAAGTTCCTAAAACATCTTTTCGCATAGGATCTTTTAATGCTTCAAGTTGGGTAATTTCTTTTTCAATAAATACTTTTTGAGGAGATTTTGCTGCTGCATTTCTCATCAAACTAACGATGGTTGATTGTTCAGCTTTGATTGGATTTAAAAAATCATCCCAAGCCTTTTTTCTTCCTTCTTTTACTTTAATTTTGATTTGCTTTTCTAAAGCAAATAAATCATCTTCTGTCGCAATATTATTCTCAACAATCCAATTTTTGAACTTAACATTACAATCGTTTGAACGTTCCCACTGTAAACGTTTTGGGTTTTTGTAACGTTCGTGTGAACCAGAAGTAGAATGTCCTTGAGGTTGCGTCAATTCATCAACATGAACAAGAACAGGGACGTGCTCTTCTCTTGCAATACGCCCAGCTTTTTCATAGGTGTTGATGAGCTCTACGTAATCCCATCCTTTAACATTTAAAATTTCGTAGCCTTTGTCTTTTTCATCTCTTTGAAAACCACTTAAAATCTTTGAAATATTCTCTTTTGTTGTTTGGTGTTTGGCATGAACAGATATCCCATAATCATCGTCCCAAATGCTTATCACCATTGGAACTTGCAATACACCTGCAGCATTTATGGTTTCAAAAAACAATCCCTCACTTGTACTAGCGTTTCCTATAGTACCCCAAGCAACTTCTTTTCCCTTATTTGAAAATTTATGAGACTCACCAAAACCTTCAAGGTTCTTGTAGACTTTTGAGGCTTGTGCAAGGCCAAGAAGTCGAGGCATTTGACCGGCAGTAGGCGAGATATCTGAGCTAGAATTTTTTTGTTCGGTTAAATTCTTCCAATTGTAGTTGCTGTCTAGCGAATGTGTTACAAAATGACCACCCATTTGTCGGCCTGCGCTCATAGGGTCAAAATTGATGTCTGTATGTGCATACAATCCAGCAAAAAATTGTGCGATTGTAAGTTCGCCAATGGCCATCATAAAAGTTTGATCGCGGTAATATCCAGATCTAAAATCTCCGTTTTTAAAAGCTTTGGCCCAAGCAAGTTGCGGCAATTCTTTTCCTCCACCAAAGATGCCAAATTTAGCTTTTCCTGTAAGCACTTCCCTTCGGCCTAGAAGACTACATTCTCGACTTGTTACAGCAATCTCATAGTCATGCAGAACTTCAGATTTAAACTCTTCAAAAGTGATATTTTCAGCAATTTTGCTTTTACTGTACATTGTTGGCTAAAATTTGTGCAAATATAAAAATTATATGTGTAAGAGTCAATGCCAATCAATGTTAAAACTTTGAGTAAAACTCAACGAAAAGGCTTAAAAATGAATTTTATTTAAATTTTTTTTATGAAATGATTTTTTCAATGAAATATTTTTAATAATTAAAACCATCTTCTTGTCAAAAGGCTTGAAAGTTTTGAAATATCTGTTGTGATCACAAAACGAATTTTTTGGGAGTAATTTTCTTGATCAATTTCCCAGCCTAAGTTTGAATAAATGGGGAAATAAACCTCAAAAAAGTCAGTGATTAAATCAAGCCGAATTCCAGCATCATAGGCAAAAAATGGTTTTTTAGATGAGTTTTTTACCCATCCCACATCGACATAGGTTTGCACATAACGCCAAATAGATGCGCTGGCATTTATGCTTGCTAGCCACTGGTTTGCAAAACCAGGTTCTAGTTTTGACTTAAATCCTCCGTCTGCAATAATGAGTTGTTGCGATAACATCCCAGATGATTCTGATTGGCCTATATAGTTATACTCAAATAAATAATCTGTTGGACGATCTAGTGCAAAATCAAAATTTCTTTCGTTGCTTGGTAATGAATTGTAAAGAAAAGTTCCTGCAAATAATCTTAAGTTATAATGTCTGTCTTTTGGAGTTCTTTTTCGAATTTCATAGGTCATGTTGAGTTTTCCAAAATCATTTGAAATTTGCAAATCTATGGACCAATTTTTGAATTTATGAATATTATTATTGATATCAGAAAAGCGGACATTAAATACATTATATGGTGGTATTGTGTTTTCATCTGAAAAACTTCTTGATTCGTCTTTTTGGATGCTAATGTATCGCAATGTTAATTTTTGAAGTGCATTTGAGCGTAAATTGAAAGGTTCTCTAAAATTAAACTGAACATAGGGTTGAATTTTGGTCATAAAAGAACCATAATCAAAACTAGACCGATCGATTGTAATTCCAAGCTTGGTATTGTATAGTTTTCCATCTTCATGAAAAGTATTGTAAACCAATTTTCCAAACCCTGTTATGGTTTTGGATTCCATTCCATATACTGGGGCAAAACCATAAAGAAAAGGCCTAGTTAATAAACCTCTGTTGTTAAAATTAAAACCCATTTTTAAACCGTCATAAATATTTTGAAATTCTGCAATTGGAATGACATAAATTTGACTTTTTGCAGGGTCTTCAACATCTCTGAGAAAACGTAATTGTATTGGCTTGTTAAATAAACTTCTTGTGTTGAGTTTTTTCCAATTGTTTCGTCTATTAAATTCTGGTGTAGAGTGCTTGTAATTTAATATCAATTGATCTGCTCCATTGTTTGGTATTGAAAATTGTTTTTCTTCTGAAAATCCTTCTAGCCATTCACTCGAAATTACTTTACCATTTTTCAAGGATGAAATCGTAACTGGATATGCGCCATTTCTTAAATTTTTGACTGAAAAATAGATCGAGTCTTTTTCTTTTTTTGTTGATGTTATTTTATAATCAGCGTTGTATGCATTTGATACAAAATCATTAAAAAACCAATCAATGTTTTTATCTGTTTTTTGATCTAGAAAATCTTTAAATGCTAAAGTTGTAGTTCTTTTAAATTGCTGAGACACAACAAACTCTTTGAGCCAGTTAAGTTCACTTTTTTCATTCATGTAAGACTTTAAATACAATAATCCTATACCTGCTTTAAATTTTGAAGAGTGCCGCTGATTAAAATTAATCAAATCCTCTCGTTTTGTATTTAATGCCTGATCGCGTCCTGTGCGCATCATTTGATAGTATGTCAATTGATATTGATCGATATAATTCAATTTTGAAAAATTAAAAGCTCTAATACCCCAAACATTAGCCAGTTTTCCTAATAATTTTTGTTCAGGATAATAGGTGTTAATATATCCTATAAGAAGTAAAATTTCAAAACCACTTTTTAGCCAATATTCGTGCCTTGAATCGATTATTAAAACTTCGTTCAAATACTTTTTAATAACATTTTCAGCGATTGTGATTTCATACTCAAATTCTTTAGAAAAAGGGGATATAATATCAGGTAAAAAAGCCAATCCATAAAGAGCGTTTTTTTTTAGTTCTAGTTCTGACAAGAGCATTTTTTTCTTTGGATAGGGTGTAATGTTATGATTTAAAAAAGTAGTAATTTTTCTGAAATATTCTTTTTCTTTATCTTCATCTATTTTTTTATTGTAAACATTTGTGATTACAGTTAAAGAATCCAGGGCATATGATTTAAATTCTTTTGTTGTTAAAAACATCTTTGTTTCAATGACATCTTCTCCCTCAAATTGGTATACTCTTGTATCATTTGTTTCTTCAATTTGAATCAAATCCAAAGCAGAATATATCGAATATTGTTTTGGCAAGGTAAGATCAATTTTAGTATGCATAGGAGAAGAGTATAAGTCATCTAAATTTTGATTACTATACAATTTCCACGCTTTGCCATCATAGACCGCAGGTGTGAAATACCAGCTTTCTAACGCATAGTTTCCCCTTTTATCTACACCATAATTTGTGAATTGATCACTTTGAACTTTTACGTTGTAATTCATTTTTAACGTAATAGTTTCATTTTGCTTTAAAGCTGATTTTAATTCAACCCTTAAGATATCTTCATTAGTTTCTAAATGATGAAATTCTAAGGGTTCATTTTTCGAATTTCTAATTTTTTTTATTTTTGTAAATCCTCTTTTTTTTGATTTGGCTATGTAAAGATTTGTGTTAAATTCATTTAGGAACTTCTCGGCCAAAGGAGTTTTAGGACTGCTGTAGCTCGATGTCCAATCTATAAAATAAATTTCAGTTAGTGGAGTTTCAAAATTGTTTTTGAATGTAAGTTCTTGTTGAATTTCAATGGTATTTGTTTCTACTTTAAGCACCGCATCAATCTTGGTAAGATGTTGAGCATCTGCATAAAAATATCCGCTCAAAAGTGAAACTATGAGTAAGATTTTGGAACGTAGTATTACTGGCTTTGTTAAGTTAATAATTTTTAAAAATTTGGGCTGAGTTGATATTGCTTGTAAAATGCATCAAGAATATCTGTAACTTCATTTGGTGTATCGACTGTGTGAATTAAATCTAAATCTTCAGGACTGATGGTTTTGTACTCATCGCGAACCGTTTGTTTGATCCAATCGACTAAGCCTTTCCAATAGCTACTACCTACAAGAATAATAGGAAATTTTTCAATTTTATTAGTTTGAATTAATGTAATTGCTTCAAAAAGTTCATCGAGGGTACCGAAACCTCCAGGCATTACAACAAAGCCTTGCGAATATTTTACAAACATGACTTTTCTAACAAAGAAATAATCAAAATCAAGGCTTTTGTCTGAGTCTATAAACGGGTTGTCATGTTGTTCAAAAGGTAAATCAATATTTAAACCAACAGAAGTTCCTCCTGCAATATTAGCGCCTTTATTTCCAGCTTCCATAATTCCTGGTCCACCACCAGTAATTACACCATAACCAGAATTTACAATGGCTTTGGCAATATCTACAGCGAGTTTGTAGTTTTGATCATCTGTTTTTGTACGTGCTGAACCAAATATAGAAACACAAGGTCCAATTTTGCTCATTTTCTCAAATCCATTAACGAATTCTCCCATGATCTTAAAAATTGCCCATGAATCGTTTGTTTTTATTTCATTCCAGCTTTTATGTTGTTGTAGTCTCATTATTTTAAATTTTCTCCACTAAAGTAATTCTTTTTTTAAATATTTGGCGGTGTGGCTTATTTTGTTTTTTGTGATATATTCAGGTGTTCCTTCTCCAACAATAGTGCCCCCACCTTTTCCACCTTCTAATCCAATATCTATAATATGATCTACTACTTTAATAACATCTAGGTTGTGTTCAATAATTAGCACTGTATTTCCTTTTCCCACAAGCTTTTGAAGGACTTCTAAAAGTACACGAATGTCCTCAAAATGCAGGCCTGTGGTAGGTTCGTCTAAAATATAAATGGTATTTCCAGTATCTCGCTTGCTTAATTCGGAAGCTAGTTTTATGCGTTGCGCCTCCCCGCCAGAAAGTGTTGTGCTTTGTTGACCTAAAGTAATATATCCTAGTCCTACATTTTTGATTGTTTTTAGCTTACGATAAATTTTTGGTATGTGCTCAAAAAAATCAACCCCTTCATTGATAGTCATATTTAATACATCGCTAATGGATTTTCCTTTGTAACGAATTTCTAAAGTTTCTCTATTAAAACGTTTTCCCATACAGGATTCACAAGACACATATACATCAGGCAAAAAATTCATTTCGATAACACGCAAACCACCTCCTTTACATGTTTCGCAACGTCCTCCAGCTACGTTAAAGCTAAATCGTCCAGGCTTATAGCCACGAATCAAGGCCTCTGGAATTTTTGCAAACAATGCTCTAATTTCTCCAAAAACACCCGTATAAGTTGCAGGGTTACTTCGTGGGGTTCGTCCTATGGGGGATTGATTGATGTCAATGACTTTGTCCAAATGTTCCAAGCCTTTTATGGATTTGTAGGGCAGGGGCTCTTTTACGCCATTAAAGTAATAATTATTTAGTATGGGGTATAAAGTTTCGTTTATTAAGGATGATTTTCCACTTCCAGAAACACCAGTGATCCCCACCATTTTCCCCAAAGGGATTTTGATGGATACATTTTTTAAATTGTTTCCTGTACATCCTTTAAGTTCTAAAAATTTGCCATTTCCTTTACGTCGTTTTTTAGGTATATCAATGACTTTTTCGTTACGTAAATATTGTGCCGTAATAGTATTTGCTTTTTGTAAATGTGAAGGAGCACCCTGACTGATAATTTCGCCACCAAATTTCCCTGCTTTTGGACCAATGTCTATAATATGATCGGCTTGTTCAATCATATCTTTGTCATGTTCGACTACCACAACAGAATTTCCAACATCACGAAGGGCCTTTAATGACTGAATCAATTTTTGATTATCTCGTTGATGTAAACCAATACTTGGCTCGTCCAAAATATATAGTACGCCAACCAATTCTGAACCGATTTGAGTCGCCAAACGAATGCGTTGAGCTTCGCCACCCGAAAGCGATTTTGAACTTCTATTTAGTGATAAATAATCTAAGCCTACATCAAGTAGAAATTGCAAACGAGCACTAATTTCTTTTATGATTTCCTGAGCAATTGAATTTTGTTTTTTAGATAGATGCTTTGGCAAGTCTTTAAACCATATTGCCAATTCATTAATATCTAATGCAGTAAGTTCTGATATATTTTTGGTATTGATTTTAAAGTATAAAGCCTCTTTTTTTAAGCGTGAACCACAACAAGTTGGACAAGCTACATTATCCATAAACCCTTTTACCCAACGTTTGATTGATCTAGAATCTGTACTATTGTATTGATGTTCTAAAAAGTTTGCGATACCATCAAAATCAATGTCATATTTTCTTGAAACCCCAAGTGCTTTACTCTCAACAGTAAATTGTTCTTTTCCTCCATAAAGAATAAGGTTTAATGCTTCTTTAGGTATTTTGTCTATAGGGTCTGAAAGACTAAACTTAAAACGCTGCGAAATGAGTTCTAGCTGTTTGAATATCCAAGAATTTTTTTGAGGCCCTTGCGGTGCAAGCCCTCCATTTTTTATCGATATTTTTGAATCTGGTATGATTTTTTGAACATTTACTTTATACAAATTTCCAATACCATTACAATTTGTACATGCTCCTTTTGGAGAATTAAAAGAAAAATTATTCGGCTCTGGATTAGGATAAGATATTCCAGTTGTTGGACACATCAAATTTCCACTGAAATAACGCAGTGTTTTTTCTTCATGTTCAAGAATCATTAGCATTTTTTCGCCATGATCCATTGCCGTAGAGATGCTTTCGTCAAGACGATTTGTCGCTAATGTTTTTTGATCTACTTTTAGTCGATCAATAACAATTTCGATGTCATGTATTTTGTAACGATCAAGTCGCATTCCTGGTGTGATATCAACGATAACACCATCAACTCTAACTTTTATAAAACCTTGTTTAGCTATTTGTTCGAAAAGTTCTCGATAATGTCCTTTTCTTGAGCGTATAACAGGCGCTAAAATTGAGATTTTCTTGCCTTTAAATGATGACCCAATTAAGGCCTTAATTTGATCATTCCCATAACTGACCATTTTTTCACTGGTATTGTAGCTGTAAGCGTCTGCTACGCGTGCAAACAATAATCTCATAAAATCATAGACTTCCGTAATGGTCCCTACTGTTGATCGTGGTGATTTACTTGTTGTTTTTTGTTCGATTGCAATAACAGGGGATAGTCCGTCTATTTTATCAACATCTGGACGTTCTAAAGACCCCAAAAATTGTCGTGCATAGGCAGAAAAAGTTTCAATATACCGTCGTTGACCTTCGGCATAAATAGTGTCAAAAGCCAATGAGGATTTTCCACTACCAGACAGTCCTGTAATCACAACAAGCTGATCACGTGGTATTTTGACATCAATATCTTTTAGATTGTGCGCACGTGCACCTTTTACTTCTATAAAATCTTCAAATGTATGGGTTTTTAATTTTGTCATTTAGTATTATAAAAAATCAACTTTTCCTTTTCCTTTGCGCACAACAACAGCTGGGGTTTGTGACAAATCCACTACTGTTGAAGCCCTATTACCTCCAAAACCATTATCAATCACAACATCAGTCAATTTTTGCCATTTTTCAAAAATCAGTTCGGGGTCGGTGGTGTATTCTATCACATTGTCTTCATCATGTATAGATGTCGAAACGATTGGATTTCCTAAACGCTTTACAAGTTCCAAAGCAATCGGGTGATCTGGCACACGAATTCCTACTGTTTTTCTTTTTTTAAAGGGATGGGGAAGGGCTTTATTGCTTGGTAAAATAAAAGTATATGGTCCTGGAAAATAACGCTTTAAAATTTTAAATGTAGCTGTGTCTAGTTGGGCTGTATAATTGCTTAAATGACTTAAATCATGGCATATGAATGAAAATTGAGCACGCTCCAATTTCACCCCTTTTATTCGGGCAATGCGCTCCATTGCTTTGATATTTTTGACATCACAACCAAGAGCATATACGGTATCAGTTGGGTAAATCACCAATCCGCCTTGTTTTAGGACATTAACCACTTTATCCAATGTTCTTGGTTGTGGATTTTCCGAATATAGTTTCAACAACTCTGCCATTGTTATTAAGATATGATTTCGAGTTTTGCAAAACGTAAAAGTAATTTTTTCACCCCTGAAGAAAACTTAATTTCTGCTTTTAAATCGGCCCCTTTACCTTCAATTTTCAGCACATCTCCAGTTCCAAACCGCTGATGGTTTACAACATTACCCACTGTCAATTTACTGTCAAACAAGTTTGTGTTACGATTTGTATTGGTAATCTTTTTTAAATTTTTAGGGGTTACTCTTGGGGGTTGTTGGATTGGTTTTTTCTTTGGCTTTGGTTTAGAAAAAGATGGTTTTTTATAACGTATTTGCGATTGTTCTACATCGCCAAAAATATCGGCGCTAAGCATTGGATTAAAGCGTCGTTCTTCTTTTGGTGTTGTAATGTCTAGATATTGCTCGTCAATTTCTTCTATAAACCGACTGGGCTCCGCATCTATAAGTTTACCCCATCGGTATCGCGATAGGGCATAGGTGAGATATACTTGTTTTTCGGCACGGGTTACCGCTACATAAAATAAGCGACGCTCTTCTTCTAATTCACTTCTCGTGTTCATACTCATTGCACTTGGAAATAAATCTTCCTCTAAGCCAACAATATATACATATGGAAATTCCAAACCTTTGGCTAAATGAATCGTCATAAGGGCTACTTTATCGTCATCTCCACTTTGTTCGTTGTCCAGGTCAGTCGCTAATGCCACATCTTCTAAAAATTCTGCCAATCCCCCCGTTGAATCAGCTAATTCTCGTTGACCTTCAACAAAATCTTTGATACCATTCAACAATTCTTCAATATTTTCCATTCGGGTGATACCCTCTGGAGTTCCATCTTTTTTAAATTCTTTTATTAAACCACTAATACGACAAACATGCTCTGCAAGTTCAAATGCATTTGCAGTTTGATTCATGACCTGAAAACTTTCAATCATCGTGCAAAAATTTGAAAGTTTTGTTTTGATGCCACCATTTAGGTTGATATCATGACTTTGTATAGTTTTAAGAATATCAAATATTGTGGTATTTGCTGCATTTGCAGAAACAATCAGTCGGTCTATTGAGGTTTGGCCAATTCCTCGCGCTGGAAAATTGATGACACGTTTCAGTGCTTCTTCATCGGCTGGATTGATAATGAGCCTCAAATAAGCCAAAACATCTTTAATCTCTTTGCGTTGATAAAACGAAAGTCCACCATATATTCTATACGGAATCCCCCGTTTTCTTAGCGCATCTTCTATGGCTCTAGATTGTGCATTTGTTCTGTAAAGGACTGCAAAATCGGCATCTTTCGACTGATTTTTCATCTTATTTTCAAAAATAGAACTAGCAACGTAACGCCCTTCGTCACCATCTGTTAGAGATCGATTGACAACTATTTTTTGACCCTCTCCATTGGCGGTCCAAACGACTTTGTCAAGTTTCGTTTGGTTCTTATCAATAATAGAATTTGCCGCATTGACAATATTTTTTGTAGAACGGTAATTTTGTTCTAACCTGTAGAGCTTAACATCGTCATAATCTTTTTGAAAATTTAAAATATTATTGATGTTTGCCCCACGAAATGCATAAATACTTTGCGCATCATCGCCTACCACACAAATATTTTGAAAGCGGTCTGAAAGTGCACGCACAATAAGATATTGTGAGTGGTTTGTATCTTGATACTCATCTACTAAAATATATCGAAAACGGTCTTGGTATTTGGCTAAGACTTCTGGAAATCTTGTGAGTAATTCATTGGTTTTCAATAATAAATCATCAAAATCCATAGCACCCGCTTTAAAGCATCTGTCGACATATTCTTTGTAGATCGCACCCATTTGAGGGCGTTTTGCCATCGTATCAGCTTCAATAAGTTCTGGGTTCTGAAAATAGGCACGAACAGTAATTAGACTATTTTTGTACGATGAAATTCGAGAATAAATTTGCTTGTATTTGTATACATCTTTATCCAAATTCATTTCTTTTATTATGGAAGAAATGAGGCGTTGCGAATCTTGTGTGTCGTAAATTGTAAAGTTAGAGGGGTAGCCCAATTTTTCAGCTTCAAAGCGTAAAATCTTAGCAAAAACAGAGTGAAACGTACCCATCCACAAATTTTTAGCTTCGCTATCGCCAACAATTGAGGCGATTCTCGATTTCATTTCTCGAGCGGCTTTATTGGTAAATGTGAGTGCTAGAATATTAAACGGATCAATACCCTTGCTCATCAAATAGGCGATTCGAAACGTCAAAACTCTTGTTTTGCCAGATCCAGCACCAGCAATGACAATCATTGGTCCTTCCATCTGTAGAGTTGGTGCAAGTTGAGCCTCGTTGAGTTGTTCTAGATAGGTTTTCAAGCTAAAAAAATTAGAATTGTGAAATTAAGTAATGTAATCCTTTTTTGATGTGAGTTTAACGAATAATTATAAACAATTCTTTGCGAATTTGATTCGAAATTTAGTTTCATTTTTTTCTGTAACATCAATTTCATAAAGTTTAAACTGAAATCATTAAATTAGTGCTCATTAAAATGTAAATTAAAATGGGTGAAGAATTTTTGGGATTATTAGTCTATTGCATACCTGCATTAGTGACTGGTGCCATTGCATTTTTGTTTTTTAAAGAACATACTGCAAATGAAAACAATAGGCGAAATTTTTTATTGCATCAAATGCATAAAAAGGAAAGTTTTCCAGTTCGGCTTCAAGCTTTTGAACGTTTAACTTTGTTTTTGGAACGCATAAGTGCGCAGCAGTTGATGAGAAGAGTTTCACCAATTGCGCCACAACCTGAGGCTTACAAGGATTTATTAATTCAAACTATAGAACAAGAATACGAGCATAATTTGTCACAACAAATTTATGTCTCTGAAACTTGTTGGCGTATGTTAACAACAGCCAAAAATAGCAGTATTCAAAACATTCAGAATTTTGAAATCACAGAAGATATTAAAACTGCTCACGACATGAGACCGCCACTGTTTGAATCACTTTCACAAGCAAATGTTTCGCCAGAAATGGCTTTGGACTTTTTGAAAGAAGAAGTTGGACTTTTGATAAAATAAAATCATGTCACAGGATGTTTTACAAACACCAATTGATTACCTCAAAGGCGTAGGCCCTAATAGAGCATCTTTATTGCGCTCAGAATTAGGGATACATACTTTTCAAGACTTTATACATCTATTTCCAAACCGCTATGTAGATCGTACACAATTTTATAAAATCAATAAGCTGGAGCGCAACAATGCCGAAGTTCAAATTATTGGCCAAATTACCGACATCAAAGAAGTAGGACAGAAGCGAGGTAAACGTCTTGTAGCTACATTTAGAGATGAAACAGGCAGAATGGAGTTGGTGTGGTTTCGAGGTCAAAAGTGGATTCGAGAGCGTTTAAAATTACATACAGATTATGTGATTTTTGGAAAAACAAATCTATTTAATGGCGTTTTTAATATGCCTCATCCTGACATGGAACTCAAAACAGATTTTGATAAAAGTTTAAGTTCTGCCATTCAACCCATATATCCTTCAACAGAAAAATTATCCAACAGTGGCATCTCCAACAAAGCATTATGTAAACTTATGGAGCATTTGTTTTCACATGTAGGAAATACATTTACCGAATCTCTTACAAATGAAATGATTGAGCAACAAGCGTTAATATCAAAGAAAGATGCTTTGCTTAATATTCATTTTCCAAAAAATCAAAATTTACTGGCCCGGGCACAGTTTCGATTGAAATTTGAAGAATTATTTTACATACAGTTGCAATTGGTGTATAAGAACCTAATTCATAAATCAAAAATAAAAGGGTTTCCTTTTGAAACTGTTGGCACTTTTTTTAATGAATTTTACAACCACCACTTACCATTTGATTTAACTGTTGCACAAAAGCGAGTTATAAAAGAAATTCGTATTGATATGGGCAGCAATGCACAGATGAATCGTTTGCTTCAGGGTGATGTTGGCTCTGGAAAGACTATTGTTGCATTTCTTTCAATGTTGATTGCGATTGATAATGATTTTCAAGCCACGCTAATGGCACCAACTGAAATTTTAGCAACACAGCATTATAGTGGATTAAAACCCATGTGCGACGCCTTAGGTATTAAAATTTCGCTGCTTACAGGCTCGTCTAAAACCGCATTACGAAAAGAAATTCATACCAGTTTAGAGAACGGAAGTTTAAATATTTTGATAGGCACTCATGCCATTTTAGAAGATAAAGTTCAATTCAAAAATTTAGGATTGGTCATTATTGATGAGCAACACCGGTTTGGGGTTGCGCAACGTAGCAAATTATGGCACAAGAACACTTCTCCACCACATGTGCTTGTCATGACCGCAACTCCAATTCCAAGAACATTGGCCATGTCTGTTTATGGCGATTTAGACATATCTGTAATTGATGAATTACCACCAGGACGAAAACCCATCAAAACGGTACATCGTTTTGATAGTAACCGCTTAAAAGTATTTGGATTTATTCGGGATGAAATAAAAAAAGGGCGTCAAATTTATATTGTGTACCCGCTTATTAATGAAAGTCAAAAATTAGATTTTAAGGATTTAATGGACGGTTATGAAAGCATCGCTCGAGAGTTTCCTTTGCCTGACTATCAAATTTCGATTGTTCATGGTCAAATGAAACCCGCGGATAAGGATTTTGAAATGCAACGATTTTTGAAAGGCGAAACTCAAATCATGGTGGCTACAACCGTTATAGAAGTGGGCGTAAATGTCCCAAACGCTTCTGTAATGATTATTGAAAGTGCCGAGCGTTTTGGCTTATCTCAATTGCATCAATTACGAGGGCGCGTAGGGAGAGGAGTAGCGCAAAGTTATTGTATTTTAATGACAAGCCACAAACTTGGAAATGATAGCAAAACCAGAATGGAAACGATGGTACGCTCTTCTGATGGTTTTGAAATTGCTGAAGTAGATTTAAAACTAAGAGGACCTGGCGATATTATGGGAACACAACAAAGTGGAGTATTACAACTAAAAATCGCTAATATTGTTCAAGATAAAGACATACTATCTCTTGCTCGAAGTTGGGCCAAAAAAGTACTCAAAGAAGATCCAAAACTGAGCTTACCCAAGCATTTACCCATAAATATGACTTATGTCCAAATGGGGAAGTACAAAAACATTTGGAATTATATCAGTTAATGTTGATTTAAAAAAGCAGCACTCATTTGTTTTATATCACCAAAAACAATCTCAAAATCATGTTCGAATTCAGAATAATACTGCTCCAATTCAAAAACAGCTTTATCCATTCCAGAACGCCCATTGGTGCGTCTATTCATACCTGATAAAACACCAGAAATTCCTTCAATGGACGCGTAACTCAATAGCCAGTTTCCCTTGATCATATAGGATAATATATATTGCGCTTTTTCAGGCATCATTGTGATGTTTTTATTTAAAATGGAATAGCATTCTTGAGCATAACTGACTAATGAAATTGAAGAATAACTAGACCAATTTTTAGCCAAAAAATGATCAAAAAAAATATCAACAATCACTCCAGAATAATGACCATAATTTTTATGCAATCGTTTTGTACTTGTTCTAAAATTGGGGTGTGCATCGGTGTGGGTATCAATTTGGCGATGTAACACTACACCACGTTGAATTTCAGTTGGGTAGTTTTTATATTTTGAACCTTTTACACTATCAGCGATAAAATTACCGATTAAAATGTCTTCATTTTTTCCAGAAAGATAGAGATGTGCAAGGTAGTTCATGGAGTCAAAATTATGAATACTATTTTATAAAACTAGAATTGAAATCCTATATTTGTAAAAACTTTTTAAAATGACTTTAATCAAATCAATTTCTGGAATTCGTGGTACTATTGGCGGTGCTGTTTCTGATAATTTAACGCCCATAGATGCGGTTAAATTTGCTGCGGCCTATGGCATGTGGATTAAGGAGCAACGCAAAAAAACCAATTATAGAGTGGTTGTTGGAAGAGATGCTCGAATTTCTGGCGAAATGATTCAAAGTTTAGTGATGAACACCTTGATTGGGATGGGTATAGATGTCATCAATCTGGGGCTTTCCACAACTCCGACCGTAGAAGTTGCAGTGCCTATGGAACACGCCGATGGTGGCATTATTTTAACAGCAAGCCATAACCCAAAACAATGGAATGCCTTAAAATTGCTTGATAGTAGTGGTGAGTTTTTAAATGCAACGCATAGCCAACGTGTGTTGGATTTGGCGGAAAGCGAGGAAGTTAACTTTGCAGAAGTTGATGATTTGGGGAAAATTACAGTCAATGATGCCTATTTTGATTTACACATAGATGAAGTTTTAGACTTAGATTATATCGATGTTGAAGCCATAAAGTCGTGTAAATTTAAAGTGGTTGTGGACGGTGTCAATTCTACGGGAGGTATTGTTGTTCCGCTATTGCTTGAACGTTTGGGTGTAGAACCCATTAAATTGCATTGCATTCCCAATGGACATTTTCCTCATAATCCAGAACCGCTTAAAGCCCATTTGACCGATTTATCTGAAAAAGTAGTACACACCGGAGCAGATTTCGGAATTGCTGTGGATCCTGATGTTGATCGTTTGGCGTTTATGGATGAAAAAGGGGAGCTGTTTGGCGAAGAATATACCTTAGTTGCCTGTGCCGATTATGTTTTAAGCCAGAATAAAGGCAATACCGTAAGTAATTTGAGTTCCACACGAGCGCTTAGAGATGTTACTGAAAAACATGGAGGAATCTATACTGCCAGTGCAGTAGGAGAGGTGAATGTGGTCAATGCCATGAAAGCCAATAAGGCCGTTATTGGTGGAGAAGGTAACGGTGGCATTATTTTACCAGAAGCGCATTACGGACGTGATGCTTTGGTGGGTATTGCCTTGTTTTTAAGTTTATTGGCCGAAAAACAAATTGCAGTAAGTGCTCTTAAAAACACATATCCTTTGTATTTTATGAGTAAAAAGAAAATTGATTTGAACCCCACTATAGATGTTGATGCCCTCTTAAAATCCATGGAAAGCAAATATGCAAACGAACCTTTAACCACTGTTGATGGGGTTAAAATTGATTTTGCGGACTCATGGGTACACCTTCGTAAAAGCAATACAGAACCCATCATTAGAATTTATACAGAAGCGCCCTCACAACAACAAGCCGATGCATTGGCAGACCGCTTTATTTCTGAACTTAAAGCTCTGTCTTAAACCTTTTTTTTGCATTTTTAAAATTCTTCTTTAAAAATGTGACTTTTTAAGTTTTTCTGTGTCTAATCCAATAAGAAACTATAAATGTTTCGCTTATGGAAAATCGATATACGCTATAAAAACACGCTATTATATTGATTTATAAGAATATAGCAAAACACCCCTAAAATTGATATACGAACCTTATAAAAATTGGATATACGCAATGCGTATATTTACATAGTTGTAAAACATTTACGAAATGAAAATAGCATACAAAAAGAAACTCTTAAATGTGAATTTAATTTTAGGACTCGTTTGGTTAATTTGGTTCTTTGTCGAAGTTTTTGAAAAAGAAGAACCGAATTGGACTGACTATGGATGGATTGCAATTTCGATAATGTATTTAGGACTTTACCTCTACCAAAAAAATTACAAATATCTGACCATTGAAAACGGAATTATAAACGTCAATGGACCATTCGGAAAAAAGCTAAATCTGACTGAAATAAAACAGATAAAAAAGTTTGCGGGAGATTTTATCCTTAAAACTGAAAAAAAAGAATTGACTATAAATACTCAAATAATTGACCCGAATTCGCTCACAGAATTAAATGCGGAATTGGAAAAACTGAACGTAGAATGGAATTAAAAAACGTTTTACAACAATGGCTATAAGTAATTGCTTGTTCTCGCCTACTTCTGAAAATCCTCGCGGATTTTCAATTTGGTGTGTACTTGCAAAATTTACCGTTAAACCACGCAACTACTCATATACAAGACCGTTAGCCACAAGTAAGACCGAATGAAAAGAGCAATAATAATTGGAGCAACTTCTGGAATAGGAAACCAACTAGCTAAAACCCTTGCTAAAAATGGATATAAAGTTGGAATTACAGGCAGGCGAAAAACTGAATTAGAAAAATTACAACAAAGTAAACCAGACAATTATGAAATAAGTCCATTTGACTGTGCGACTGAAAATAACGCTGAAAAATTATCTGAATTGACCAAAAAAATTGGAGGACTTGACCTTTTGATTTTGAGCTCGGGAACAGGAGATTTAAACGAAGGATTGGATTTTGAAATTGAACATAGAACGAATTTACTCAATGTCAACGCTTTTACAGAAATTGTCGATTGGGCTATTAACTACTTTGAAAAACAAAAAAAGGACATTTAGTCGCTATAAGTTCAATTGCAGGAATTAGAGGAAGTAGAATGGCACCAGCATACAACGCTTCAAAAGCATATCAAATTAACTATTTGGAAGGATTGAGACAAAAAGCAGCTAAAACAAAAAATCCAATCTACGTAACTGACATAAGACCAGGATTTGTTGATACAGATATGGCAAAAGGAGAAGGTCGATTTTGGGTCGCAACAAAGGAAAAAGCAGCTCGACAAATTTTTGGAATTATAAAAAAGAAGAAAGGTGTTGGATACGTTACGAAAAGATGGTGGATTATTGCCAAATTATTGAGACTAATTCCAAATGGACTATATAAGAAAATGTAAAATACCAGTGGCTAACAATGTATAAAAATAATAGCGGTTTAATCGCTAAAATGAAACAAAGTAAATATAAAAATGGTCTGTGTTTAACCGAAAAATAGGTGCTTCTAATCCCACACTACGCTTATACTTGACCGTTGGCAAACATTAAAAAAACATACAGAAAATGAAAAAAAACGTTGGAATTTTAATTTTTGATGAGGCATAGGTATTGGATTTTGCTGGACCATTTGAAGTATTTTCAGTTTGTTCGGAACTAAATAATTTCGAGATTTTCGATGTATTTACGGTTGCAAAGACAACTGAACCAATTTTTGCGGTAAACGGTCTTTCTGTCAACCCTAAATATAATATAGAAAATGCCCCGAATATCGACATTTTAATAATCGCTGGAGGTGCGGGTACTAGAAATCAAATGAATGAAGTTGAAACCCTTGATTGGATTAAAGAAGTGCATAAGAACAGTTTGATTACCGCAAGTATATGCTCGGGTTCAAGATTACTTGGGACTTTGGGATTACTTGACAATCAACCATATTGTACTCATCACGAGGTTTATGACCATATGTCAGAAATAGTGCCTTCCGGTATTCCGCAGAAAACGAAAAGATTCGTAGGATTTGATAAAATTTACACCTCTGGGGGAATTTCGGCAGGAATTGATTTGTCGTTTCATATAATTAAAAACCTTCACGGAAAAGATATTGCGTTGGAAACAGCAAAATATATGGAATACGATTGGAGCTAAAAAATGATTGGTTAATGCGAAACGTGGAAAACGTATGGTAACAATGGCTATAAGTAATTGCTTGTTCTCGTCTACTTCTGAAAATTTGCTTACGCACAGTTCGCACTTAGTGCTCGTGTCTCGCGGATTTTCAGTTTGGTGTGTACTTGCAAAGTTAAGTGCTAAACCACGCAACTACTCATAGCCGAGACCGTTACCTACAGCAATAAAAAAACATGAAAGTAACCCCAGAAAAAAACGAAAAGGTGGCCCAAATGATTTTTGCGTCCATCTTTCCTTTATATCTCAGTAGATTAGAAAAAAATGGTAGAACTAAAGAAGAATTTTATCATGTTATAGAATGGTTTACCGGATTTGATGAAATCGCTCTAAAAACACTTATTGATAAAAAAGTAACCTTTAGAACGTTTTTTCAAAAGGCAAAAATCCATCCCAATGCGCATTTAATAAAAGGGGTTGTTTGTGGGTATCGCATTGAAGACATCGCAGAGGAGTTTTACACCTATAAATGCTGCCGACAACTCGAAAAACTTATTGATGAATTGGCTAAAGGGCGACAACTAGAAAAAATACTAAGAACACCTAAATAATTGCCTAAACTTTACGATGTTTCCAGCGCTTATGAGTCCACAAATAGTATTGTGGGGTATTATGTATTTGTTGCTCTACAAGCTTCATAAACATATCTGTAATTTCGTAATCTTTGAACTCGCTGGGATGTTCTGCTAAAGTTTGAAATGTGGTTTCATAAAACCCTCTTTTCACACGCTTAACAGAGAAAAAAACTACAGGCATATCTAATTTTTTGGCCAGCATTTCTGCTCCAGTATGTACGGGCACTTCAATACCCATAAAAGTATTCCAGTGGTAGGCTTTTTCTTTTTTTGGACTTTGATCAGCGGCAAATCCATTGATAGTAATCAATCCTTTCTTTTTGTTCTCTACTAGAACATTAATAGATTCTTTGGTAGTAATTAAATAACTATCATATCGTGCTCTAATCTTTCTTATCAGCTTATCAAAGTACTTATTATTTAATTTTTTATAGATTGCAAAGGTCAAATGACTGGTGTAGGCTTGTAGAATAAAAATCCATTCCCAACTGCCATAATGTGCGCACATAAGCGCAATACTTTTTTGACGTTTTTCATAGTCTTGAATGACCTCTATATTGGTGAATTTAAATCGCGCTTTCATGTCCTCAACACTTATGTTCATGGATTTTATGGCTTCTAAAATCATATCACATAAATGATGGAAAAATTCTTTTGTGATTTGTTTACGTTCGGATTCAGATTTATCTGGAAATACAAGTTTCAAATTCTCTTCAACGGTTTTTTTACGGTAGCGAAACACATAATATAACAGAAAAAACAGCATATCAGATACGGCATAGAGCAAGCGAAATGGCAAAATGGATACCAACCAAAGCAAAGGATAGATGAGCACAAAGGCTAATAATTGCATAAATTAGTCTTAAATTTACACTGCAAAGATAATTTAATTTATGCGATTTAATAATTTTAACTCATGAACATCCATACCCTAATAATAATTTCTATAAACCTATTGTTTTCTATCCAAGGTTTTAAAGACTATTCCTTTTTTGAGCAGTACAAATTTAATATCGCAGCATTACAACGTGGCGAAAAAATACGAATGTTAAGCTCTGGGTTTTTGCATGTCGACTGGCAACATTTCTTTTTTAATATGGTTTCACTGTATTTTTTTGCTGATATCGTTATAAGTCAGTTAGGATCCTTAAACTTTTATGTAGTTTATCTTTTGAGTTTAACTGCCGGTAATTTGTTATCATTTTATTTTCACAAAAACGAACCTTACTATAGTGCTGTTGGCGCTAGCGGAGCAGTAACAGGTATTGTATACTCTGCTATTTTATTACGTCCAGATATGCATATGTTTATTTATTTTATACCTATTCCAATTCCATCTTATGTTGTTGGAGTAGGGTATTTGTTATTTTCGATATATGGTATGAAAACCAAACTTGGAAACATTGGCCATGATGCACATTTTGGTGGTGCAGTTGGTGGGTATATAATGACCTTATTTTTAGCTCCTTGGATTTTCGAATATCATTTTTGGATGGTAGCCTTATTGGCGGCACCAATAGTGCTTTTACTTATTTTAAAATGGAAAAATAAGTTGTAAGCTTAGTCGAGGAGTTCTGCTATTTTTCGTTCCAGCGCAATTCCGCGCAAACGTTCTGCAATAATAACGCCTTGTTCATCTATGATAAATGCGGCAGGAATAGAGGTAATATTATAAAGTTTTGCCACAGGGTCATTCCAAAATTTTAAGTTTGAAACGTTGTGCCATGTTAATTTATCTTTAGCAATAGCATCAATCCAACGTTGTTTTTGATTTTCTCTATCCAAAGAAAAACTTATAATTTCTAGTCCTTTGGCGTGGTATTTTTCGTAGAGTCGTACATAGGTAGGATTTTCTACACGGCACGGTTTACACCACGATGCCCAAAAATCAATAATGGTGACTTTCCCTTTAATTTTGCTCATGGTAAGAGCAGTTCCATCGGGTTTTGGTGCCGTAAAATCTGGAGCGATATCCCCAACAGATAATTTTTTATTGGTTTTCGCTTGATTAATCTTGTCTTGTATATTTTTTACTGTAAGTATGTTTGTTGATTTATTAAGTAGCTCATCATTCATTAATCCTAATATCTTTTCTGCTGAATTGTAATCGAATTTTGGTTGTGAAGAAAGACCATCTAACAACATAAGAGAAAAATCAGAATTTGGGTTATTCTTCAGAAAATTAAACCCATAATTTTTTAATTCATCGCGAAGTGCGACATTACGCTTTTGTAATTCTTGAACAGCTTTAGGGTTTTGACCCACGGAAGCATATTCTT
>Ga0209138_1001077_pt1 | contig 24461 bp, 20 predicted proteins | sample SaaInl3SG_22_DNA_FD_184645 | JGI IMG/M metagenome (GOLD analysis project Ga0209138, IMG submission 184645) | Marine microbial communities from expanding oxygen minimum zones in the Saanich Inlet - ESP_153SG_22_DNA (SPAdes) (version 2) | ecosystem: Environmental > Aquatic > Marine > Intertidal...
GCGGAAAAGCAAAAAAAGGAGCGCGGGGATGTCACAACAGCGGGTTGCAGTATTTGGTTTAGGATCTATGGGAATTGGCATGGCGCGCGCCTTGGTGCGGGCTGGACATGCTGTTTGGGGTTTTGATATCCGCGCTGATGTCACAGAAGCATTTGCAGAAGAAAGTGGAAATATAGAGGCTTTTGAAGATATAGCGAGCCAGATTGATGTCGTTATCCTAGTCGTGCTAAATGCAACTCAAGCTGCCAATATTTTGTTTGGCGATCAGGGCATTGTCCAGCAATTGCAGCCCGGGGCAGGTGTTATTAATTGCGTGACTATTTCGCCTGAGGATGCGCGCCTTGCCGCATCACGATGTGCGAATAGCAATATTACCTATTTAGATGCGCCGATATCTGGCGGGGCTATTAAAGCTGGTGAGGGCGCGCTGACGATTATGGCTTCTGGCACTCCGGAAGCCTTTAAGAAAAGCCAAGCATGCTTGGATGCAATGGCAGAGACTGTATTTGAACTTGGGGATAGTGCTGGGCAAGGCTCGTTGATAAAATCAGTTAACCAGATGCTGGCAGGTATACATATCGCGGCGATGGCTGAAGCGCTCTCTTTTGGCATGAAGCAAGGGCTTGACCCGCAGACTTTTTTAGATGTGATCCAGAAATGTGCTGGCACTAGCTGGATGTTAGAAAATCGCGCACCGCATATTATCGAAGGAGATTATAGCCCTAAATCTGCTGTTAATATATGGCTGAAGGATTTAGGGATTGTGCTGGATGCGGCTGCTTCTATTGATTTTGAAGCGCCGATTACCCAAGCTGTCCTTGCGCAATATAAAGGGGCTGCAGAAATGGGGCTAGGCGGGGAAGATGATGCCGCTGTGGTCAAGCTTTATGCTGAGCAAAACGGGCTAAATCTCCCTTAGTCATAAACTATATGTGCCAGCTGGTGCGCCGCGATAAAGTCCCAGTCATACTCAACGCCAAGCCCAGCCCCCTCTGGCGGTGAGACCATGCCGTCCTTATCCACGCAATCTAGCTGGTCAGAATAGCCGCAATTATATACAGGGGCGATGGCGTTTGGGCAGTCTGGGCCTACCAGCGCAACTTCATAGAAATTGGAATTTCTGGAAGCTGCCATAAGGTGGCGGTGGGCAGGGCCGCAGGCATGCACTTCTGCATCCACGCCCATGCTCTCAGCCAGATGATGGATCTTCTGGCAGCCAGTAAGTCCCATATCATATTCTGGATCTGAGCGCAGGAAATCGGTGCCACCTGCTATCAGAAAATCTGCTTTCGGCTCTACCCCTCTGATATGTTCTGTCTGAAGTAGCGGCGTCTTTAGCATGCCCCGCAATTTTTTATGAGCAAAAGCAGATACACCAGAATCACGGTAGGGGTCTTCTAGCCAGAAATAATTAGCCTCGTCACAGGCACGCCCAACATACAAAGCATCTGCAAAACTGCGCAGCTGGCAGGCAGGGTCTAGCATCAGATGCATATCCTCGCCCACTATTTTGCGCACATGGGTTACTAGCTCAGCCTCTTCGGTTGCGTTGCCCTCATGCCAGCCATGTATTTTAAAGGCGGTATAGCCCATCTCGCGGCAAGCAAGTGCAAAATCTGCATAGGCTTCTTTACAATCTAGCCCGCCATTTCTATCGCCATGATAGGTGCTTGCATAGGCTGGTAGTTTTTTTCTATAGCCGCCAAGCAAAGTAGAAACAGAACAATTCAACGCGCGCCCTTGCCAATCCCAGAGCGCGATGTCTAGCGGTCCATGCCCCATATGGTCAAACTGGCGTGCTTCGCGTTTTAAATCATCATAGATGCCTTGCCGCTCTTCTGCGTGGCGTCCAACCAGCATTGGTGCCAGCATCTGCATTTGGCCAAATACAGAAGGGGAGGCACCCCAATTCAGCACATAGCTTCCCGTACAGCCATCTGTAGTTGTTACTTTCACACTATATTTAGTTATCGCCGCCTTTGCACCCTTTTGATAAAATAGCCCGCCGATAGAGCTGCCACTTGCCGAAGCGGTTAGGTTTTCAGCTTCAAAGCTAAAGGCCTGCAGCTCTACTTTTTCAATAATGCTCATCTGCCTGTTTCCTGTTTTTTTCGTTGGGAGGACTGATCATACCGTTAAGCACAGCACAGACAGACAAGCTGTGCAATCAGATAACGGCATAACAAGGCACCCAGCTCATGCCAAATGATAGCCCCAAAATGGGCAGAGTGCCCCTCAATAGTTGTCAAATATGGCGTAATTAGTATCAGGGCTTTCTGATACCAGAATGCCGTTGATGCGAGCGGGGATGGCAGGCGGTCATATCTATGCACCCATCTAACTAATGTATCCATCTAGCTTGCCAAAAAGCTGGCAGGCAAATGCTTTACGGTGAAGTAGGTCAGCTATAGTGATTTCAAAATGGGCAAGAAAGGGTGTTTTATTTTTAGCCTGCCTTTTTGTGGGGCTGGGAATGCCAGCCTATGCACAATCTGTTTCTGCGCCAACCCAAATCGTTGTAGTGGATGATACTCAATTTAATCTTCTGTCGTCCTTTGGCGGTACTGTTTCCATATCTGGCTTTGATCCCGCTGCCGTGCGCGTCACCGTTCCGCAAGGCAATTTGAGGATTACAACCACATCTGGGCTGACCGCACCGCCATCTGCGTCCTCAGCAGATTGGGCAGGGGCTAGCTCTATTTATTTTGAAGGGACACTTGCAGATGTGAATGCCGCTCTCGCTAGCCTTGAGATACAAGGCTCTGGGCAAACGGTGAGTGTAACTGCGCATGCTGGATATATCTATGGCACTGATACAGGCAGCAGCTATCAGGTAGTAACAAATCCCTTAAATTGGTCATCTGCCGAAGCAGATGCTCAATCCCGAACGTTAAACGGCGTACCAGGCCATCTGGCAACAATTACTTCGCAAACTGAGCTTGATGCGATTAGAGCTAATTTAAGCTGGTCTAATCATGTCTGGCTGGGTGGCTCGGATAGTGCCGCAGAAGGGGAGTGGTTTTGGGTAACTGGCCCTGAATCTGGTACGCAATTTTACTCTGATAACGATCCATCGTTAACAACTTTTGCGAGTTTTAGATCAGATCAACCCTCAAATTCTATTGGCGGGCAACATCATTTAACTATGATGGAAAATGGAACAATGTTTGATCAGGTTGAAACGCGGCTGTTTGCTTATGTGATTGAATATCCAACCACCTTTGATGAGAGTGGTAGTTTTTTTGTAACCACACAGGCCATTATTGACGCGGCAGCCGCCGTAGCGGCGGCGTTGGCTGCCCAGCAAGCTGCTATCGCTAATGCTGAAAGTGATCTTAAATTAGGGTTAGATAACCACCTTAGACAAAAACTTGCCTCGCATATGAAAGAGGCACAGAAAAGTCAGAGCAATCAATTTGTGATGCATCGGACATGGGAAGATAAGCAAGGCCAAGCTGTTACATTCCTGAAGCCTAAATTTTATCTGAACATTAAAGATAATAGGGAAGATAATAGGGACTATCTGGATGCAGAGGCAAAAATCAGGCTAGCGTTGCAAAAAGATGAGGGGCATGTCTGGACGATGAGCGGTCAAGCTAGCACCGCGACACTAAAAAATGGCGGGGCGCTATCGCATTTTTCCACCCGCTTTATCTATGACCGAGATTTAGAAAAAGATATCGCACATCGCCTCTATCTGGGGTTTGAAACAAGTAAAGAGAGAGGAGGATATGATTTTTTCCTTCGCACCCGCACAAATTCAATTTCAAGTGGCTATGGTCTCTCGCAGCGCTTGAGTGAAACCCTCTACTTTAATCTGCATCTGGCAAGTTGGTATAGCACTATCCAGACTAAATATGACAGAAATACCACTAGCGCAGAGGCTAGTTTAAAGATGTTGGGGGCATCGGCGTCAGCACAGCTGCAAGGCCAATATCAAATTTCTGATATGGTATGGCTTGAATTGATGGCTGGATTTTCCAAAGCAAAGGATATTATTCAGCACAAAATGATTAAGCTGAATGTCCCGCTGACACAATCTTTAAGTCATATATTGATTTCCGAGCCAGAAAGCACGCGCCGGACATTTGAGCCAACCCTTCGCTTTTTGTTAATGCCGGACGAGAATAAGATGCTTCGGGAACTCAAACTAACGCCAAGATTTAGTTGCGAGAAAATGTCCTCAACAAAACCAGTAGATGTTTGTGCTGAAGGTTTGCGCGCTGAATATCAGATCAAAACACCAGATGATGGTAAAAAAGGTTATTTGTATTTTGATTATGAAAATCTGGCGAACGGGCCTGTTCACGAATATGGGCTAGCCATGGATATGCGCTTCTAAAACGTCACCTCATCTGGCTGAATGGGTTAGGACAGCTTCTACCAGAGAAGCCGTATCTAGCCTGAAATGCTGATAGAGATCGCCAATGGTTCCGGTCTGACCAAAATGCTCTACCCCATGCGAGATTGTGGCCATCCCCTTAACTCCGCCAAGCCATGATAAGGTTGCTGGATGCCCGTCAATCACTGTTAACATCAGCGCGTGGCGCGGTACGCCTGCCAACAGAGTTTCAATATGGCTGGTTGCTTGTTTATGGCCATCGGTGCGCGCTTGCTGGGCTGCTGTCCAGCCTGCATTTAGCCGGTCTGCTGAGGTAATTGCAAGCACGCCAATGTCGCGGCATTGCCCTGCTAGCTGGCCAGCTGCGGCAAGGGCTTGTTCAGCTACAACCCCCTGATAGGCAATGATAAGCTCGCAATTTGGTCCAGGCTTGCGCCACCAATATCCGCCCGCGATAATATCGCTTGCCAATTCAGGGCTGATATCGCGCATCGGCTGTTCCAGCGGGCTGGTGGTCAGGCGCAGATATACAGAACCACCTGTTTGTTCACGCTGCCAGCCCGTTGCATCGCTCACGATTTGAACATCACGCTGCAGATACTCAAACGACCAGCCCATAATCACGGCTAGCTCATCACTAAAGGCAGGCTCAAAGGCAGCTAGCCCATCTTGGCTCATCCCGATAAGAGGCGTTCCTACTGACTGGTGCGCACCGCCTTCTGGGGCAAGCGTAACGCCAGATGGGGTGCCAACAATCATAAAACGGGCATCCTGATAGCAGGCATAATTCAGCGCATCTAGGCCGCGTACTACAAACGGGTCATACACGGTTCCGATGGGGATCAAGCGTTTGCCAAACAAGCTGTGGGATAGGCCAGCTGCAGCCAGTGCTAAAAATAAATTCATTTCCGCAATGCCAAGCTCTAGATGCTGTCCTGTTGGGGTGAATTCCCATTTCGCGGTAGAGGGGATAGACTGGTTTTGGAAAACATCCTGTCGGCCTTCGCGTGCGAAGAGCTTTTTTCGGTTTATCCATGGCCCTAGACTGGTAGTCCCCGATACATCAGGGCTCATCGTCAGGATACGGGAAGATAAAGCGCTGTCGCCGCGCGCCAAATTATCTAGGATTTTACCAAAGGCGAACTGGGTAGAGATACGCCTATCTTGCGGCAGATCAAACTCTGGACAGGGAATGAGATCATCACGCAGCCTTCTGTTGCCAGCGGCAAAAAAAGGACAGCTATCAATGAAACTCTTCAGGGCTTTTGCGTCCTGCACGGCTTCAAAGGCGTCCCATTCATGTCCCTTGCGTACGCCCATTTTGGTCTGCCAGCCGGCCATTTGATCAGGGGTCATTAGCCCGCCATGATTATCCTTATGCCCAGCAATTGGGGTGCCCCATCCTTTGATAGTATAGGCAAGAAAGCAGATCGGCTGGTCATGGTCGATAGCGCTAAATTCGCCTGCTAGGGTGGCAACACAATTCCCGCCCAGATTTTCCATTAATTCGGCAAGTTCAGTATCGCTGCGTCGTTCTAGCAAGGCAGAAATATCGCCCTGATCGCCCAAATCATTTAGCAGCCTTGTGCGCCAGCTTGCCCCGCCCATATAGGTTAACGCTGAATAATCTTGATTGGGGCAGGCATCTATCCATGCCTGCAATGCATCGCCGCCCGGTTCTGCAAAGGCTGCACGTTGCAGGCGGCCATATTTGATGCGCACCACCTGCCAGCCAAAGGCTTCGAAAATTTTTTCTGCACGCTCCCATAAACCCTCATGGATAATCCCATCCAGAGATTGCCGGTTATAGTCAATTACCCACCAAACATTGCGCAGATTATGCTTCCAGCCTTCCTGCAGGCATTCATAGATATTACCCTCATCAAGCTCGGCATCCCCCATCAGCGCAACCATCCGGCCAGCGGTGATATCATCGCCCCATTTTTTGCAACTAATATAGTCCTGTATCAGGGAGGCAAAGCTTGTGACAGCCACCCCCAACCCGACCGAGCCAGTGGAGAAATCCACATCATCTGTATCTTTGGTGCGCGACGGATAGGCCTGCACCCCGCCATAGCCACGAAACCGCTTTATTTTCTCTAATTCTAGATTGCCTGCTAGATAATGCATGGCATGAAAGATAGGGGCAGCATGTGGCTTTACCGCTACTCTATCTTCTGGCTTTAAGGCCGAAAAATAGAGAGCGGTGAGCATTGAGACCATCGACGCACTAGAGGCCTGATGCCCCCCCGTTTTAATGCCATCTTCAGATGTGCGAATATGATTGGCGTGATGGATCATCCAGTGCGAAAGCCATAGCAAGCGCTGCTCCACCTGTTTCAGGAAGTCAGATTGCTGTGCTAATGGCTTTGTCTGCGGCTGTATCGCGTTCATCTATCTACCCCCAGTAATTTGCTACTCTCTCATTTAAAGGCTAGCATCAATTAGATAGGGTTAATCATCATTTATCTTCATAAATTGATATAATTATGTTAAAAAACACTAAAATTAAATATTTAATTAGGAAATATCACTATGGATATGCATGATGCTGAGATTTTGCACCAGCTAACCCAAGATGGCCGAATGTCGGTAAATGACCTGAGCGGGGCAGTCCATCTGAGCCAGACACCTGTGGCAAGGCGACTAAAAAAGCTAGAAGATGAGGGGGTCATCAAGGGGTATACAGCCCTGATTGACGAAAAAAAGCTAGGCTTTACTTTTTCGGTATTTGTCTCTGTTCGTCTGGAGCGACAAGTTGATGAAGAACTCGCCCGTTTTGAAGCGCGTATTGAAGCGTTGCCAGAGGTGGTTGATTGCTGGCTAATGACAGGCAATCATGACTATCTATTGCGGGTGGTTACGCGGGATATTGAGGAGTTTGAGAAATTTTTGGTCGGCCAGCTTACCAAACTTGGCGGTATTTCATCGATTGAATCCTCTATCCCGTTGCGCTGTGTTAAATCGGCACATGCGCGCTATCGTTAATCCCAGAACTAGTCTTTTGGTGGCAGGGGGACAGGTGTAAAATTATAGGGCCCACCTGCAAGGCCAAGACGTGCTGCGCGCCCAAACTCGATATAGTTTGTGGCAGTTTTCTGAAACTTCGCTTGTGCATCTGCATCCAGCTCACGCATCAGTTTTGCCGGGCTTCCTGCCCAAAGCTGGCCAGAAGGGACGGTCTTTCCGGGCGGTACTAGTGCGCCAGCGGCGACTACCGCGCCGCTTTCAATCACGGCGCCATCTAGCACAATCGCCCCCATGCCAACAAAGCTGTAATCTTCTAATGTACAGGCATGCACAATTGCTGAATGCCCAACGGTAACATAGTCACCAATAATAGCTGGCAGCACCCCTGAATCGATATGCACAATCGAATTATCCTGAATGTTTGATCCCTTGCCGACAGTGATGTAATTAGCATCGCCGCGCAAGGTCACATTATGCCAAATAGAAACATCCGCCCCAATGCGCACAGAACCCATAATAGCTGCAGTACTAGCAATATAGGCGGTATCATCAATTTCTGGCCAGTTATCGCAATAAGGCTCGATGGTAGGTCCAGAAGCGGTTGGCATTTTGTTCATGTTATTATCCCTTTTTGGCATGTTTGAGCCAGTTTTGCCCTTTTTCATATTGTAAATTACCATGCCCAGTTAAAGGCTGGCAAATAAACTATCATAGCTCTTGCGTAGCTCTGCTTTTTGTACCTTGCCCATCGTGTTACGGGGCAGGGCTTCAACAAATATCACTGCTTTGGGCTGTTTAAATTTTGCCAGCTTTTCTTGCAACGTCTCTGTTATGGTTGCTTCGGTCAGGCGCGTGTCTTCGCGAACAACTATCGCTACTACCGCTTCGCCAAAATCCTTGTGTGGGGCAGCAATAACGGCTGATTCGCTAACACCCTCAATTTCATCTATTAACCCTTCCACTTCCTTTGGATAGACATTAAGTCCGCCAGAGATAATTAAATCCTTATCCCGGCCAACAATAACGATATAGCCATTTTCATCTATTCGTGCCATATCGCCAGTGATGAAATAGCCATCTGAGCGGAAGGATTCTTGCGTCTTTTCAGGCATCTGCCAATAGCCTGTAAATACATTATCGCCCTTAAGCTCAATAATGCCTATCTCACCATCAGCGAGTTTGTTGCCGTGGTCATCGGCGATACGGACATCCACGCCAGGCAGCGCAACACCCACAGTACCAGCGATGCGGGCACCATCATAAGGGTTGGAGGTACTCATATTCGTTTCCGTCATGCCATAGCGTTCCAGAATCTTTTTACCTGTACGCGCTTCAAATTGTTTGTGTGTTTCAGCCAGCAGCGGTGCAGAGCCGGAAATAAATAGCCGCATATGCGCGGTTAGCGCTGCATCAAACCGTTCTTCTGCTAGCAGACGAGTATAGAAAGTTGGAACGCCCATCATGCTGGTGGCCTTTGGCATCCAAGAAAGTGCCGCCTCTGCATCGAAACGCGGCAGGAATATCATTGTCCCGCCCACAAAAGCCAGCAGATTACATGCCACAAACAGCCCATGTGTGTGATAAATAGGCAGCATATGTAAGAGAACATCATCTGCTGTAAACTGCCAAAAATCTTTTAATACTTCGGTATTAGAAACAAGGTTACGATGGCAAAGCTGGGCGCCTTTGGAACGTCCGGTTGTACCAGAGGTATATAAAATCGCGCCTAAATCTTCTGTGCCTCTGGCGACCGCGCTAAAGCTTTCTTCCTGTTGGTCCGCAAGGCTAACAAGGCTGCCGCTTTCATCTTGATTAAGGGTTAACAGGCACGCTCCCTCTCTTTTAGCTATCTCGCTTACCTTTTCCTCATTCTTTGCATCCACAACAATGATGCTAGCTGCGGCATTATTGATAAAATAATCAAGCTCATGTGCGGTATAAGCGGTGTTCAGCGGCAAATAGACGCCGCCTGCCTTTATCGTCGCCACATATAGGGCAAGCTGGGCTTTTGATTTTTGGGCTTGCACCGCTACCCTATCGCCGGTCTTAAGGCCTGAAGCGATAAGCGCGTTTGCGATCTGGTTCACGCGCTGCAAGAAATCACGGTAACTAACCTTGCCGCCATCATCTATCAGAAAAGGTTTCTCGCTGTTTTCATGGGTGGAAAAAATTGTGTCATATAAATGGTTGGTCATCGAGATACTTTCTATAATTTTAGGCTACAATTTTAGGCTACAATTTTAGGTGCATTTTTATAATTAAGTTAAATCAAAGCGTTTATACAGCTCTTCTGGGGCTTCATGGGCACGCATTTCTGCCAAAATAAGCTTCCTAAGTTCGGCTTCAATAGTGGCATCACGAAAAGGACGCAATTGCTGTGGGTCTGATTGCAGGTCATATAGACAGGTTTGGGTATCACTAAACCCACCTTGCCGCGGTGAACGCTTGGCATTGGCAAAGGCTGGAAGCTTTAATACAGGTGCTTCTTTGGTAAAGGAAAAACCGCGATAAAGCGTAGCGGGTTCCAACTCATAAAGCTCGAATAAGCTACGGTTATGCATCGGCATCAATGTATATTCAAACAACTCCTGACTTTCCATATTCTCTGGATAGCAGAAATAGGTATAGCGGCCATCGGTAGCATTAAGTGCGCCGCCGAAAATACCATAAAGGGCGATTGGGCGGGCATCGCGTAGTTGGTCAAACAGATAGGCTAATAGAGATTGCCCTAATACTTGCTCTGGCACTTGCCCCAGCACTTGCTCTGGTACTTGCCCCAGTACTTGCCCCAGTACTTGCTTTGGTACTTTCCCTAGCATTTGCGAGGGGTGTTCTGCCTCATGCAATGCGAGTATGGTAGGCATCAAATCTGTGGTTTGGGTCAGCGCGCTGATGCGGCTTCCGCCCGGCAAGGTCATTTCCGGATGGTAAATCATAAGCGGAATATGCGCGACCTCATTATAGAAAGGCATTCTGTTTTTTGCCCACCAATCATGCTCAGAGAGTAAAAATCCGTGGTCAGTTGTCAAGATTATCGCCGTATCATCCCATAGGCCTAATGCGTCCATCTTATCTAGGATGCGTCCCAACTGTTCATCACAAAACCGCACAAGCGCTGCATAATTTGCCTTTAATTCAGCGATTTCAGCTTTAGTTTCCTCCACCTTTCGATAGCGCGGCCAATCCAAAATAGGCCCTTCATAGCCCGTATCTTCGGCGCTATATTCTTGGCGAAAACGGGCAGGGGCCGCAAAAGGCTCATGCGGATCAAACGTCTCCATCTGCAAAAACCAGCTGTCGGAAGTATGGTTGCCTTGCAGAAATTCCAGCGCCGCATCCACGCATTTCACGATCGGATAATCCGCTTCTTGTTTGACCGCGCTTCGGTTTATCATACCCTGCAAACGGTGCCCATCTCTGGTTTCTTCGAATTGTAGGGGATGATATTGTGCGCGGAAGCGTTCAAGCGGCGGTGTCACCATGGCAACATAGGGGTCTGATTCCTGTCCACGAATAAAATCCCAGCTGGAATAACGGGTGTGATAGGTTGCCCCCCCATCCTCAAAATAGTGATAGTGATCTGAAATCAGATGGCTATAGAGGCCAGCGCTTTTTAACTGACCAGCAAAACTATCATCAAAGGGCTCTAAAGGGCCCCAGCTTCGATGCAGAAAATTTAGCCGCCCACAATGCATGTCCCGTCTGGCGGGCATGCAAGGCAGGGAGCCAGCATAATGATTGTCAAATATAGCAGAACGCGCTGCTAGCCGATTAAAGTTAGGCGTCGCATTAGTGCCGCCATAGGCTTCCAGCGCAGAACGGTTGAGACTGTCAAAAAGTAAAAATAAAGTTTTCATTCTATATATTCAATCAGGGCTGGCCAGTCTTTAGAAGCTGCTATCTATCTTTAAACGTTTTGTTTTTCTCGAGATGGAAAACAGAAATTAATTCATTGACAGCATAACGTTAAGCCTTCTTTAATTGGTATACAATATTTCATTTTCAATATCATAGCGTTCATATCAAGGCGCAATGTTTTTACTTGAAATGCGAAAGAAACCGCGTTCTTTTTGAGAAAAAAAGCGGTCATGATGGGGAAGAAAAATGGGTTTTGAGCCAGCAAGTGATATTCTATCTAACTATACAGTCTTAGACTTAACGCGCGTGCGTTCAGGCCCGACTTGCGTGCGTCAGCTGGCCGATTGGGGCGCAAATGTCATCAAAATTGAAGCGCCTACCGCATCGGATATGGGCGGCAAGCGCGATGGGTCGGACTTCCAGAACCTACACCGTAATAAACGCTCTCTGGTCTTGAATCTTAAATCAGAAGAAGGCGTGGAGGTGTTTTTGCGCCTTGCTGCAAAAGCAGATGTTATTGTTGAGAATTACCGCCCAGATGTAAAATTCCGCCTTGGGATTGATTATGAAACCATCAAGGCACTAAATCCTAAAATTGTTTATGCCTCAATTTCTGGTTTTGGCCAAGATGGTCCGCTGGCTAAACGGCCAGGCTTTGACCAGATTGCGCAAGGGATGGGCGGATTGATGTCTATCACAGGTGAGCCTGGCAAAGGGCCAATGCGGGTCGGTATTCCTATCGCGGATTTAACGGCTGGCGGCTTTGCAGCGCAAGGCGTGTTGCTGGGCCTGTTACGGCGCGAGCATACAGGGGAGGGGCAGTGGGTACAAACATCGCTATTGCAAGCGCAAATTGCGATGCTGGATTTCCAGGCTACACGCTGGCTAATGGATGGTGAAGTGCCGGCGCAAGCTGGCAATGACCATCCTACCTCTATTCCGACAGGCGTTTTTGAAACGAGTGATGGCTTTATCAATATTGCTGTAGCTGGTCAGCATATATGGCTGCGGTTTAAAGAAACGCTAGCTGATCCGCGTATGGATTCAGACAAATTTGCAGATGGTAAAGCACGGTCGGATAACCGTAAGGCGCTAAATGCGCTGATTAATGAGAATTTCCGCACGCAAAGCTCTGCTTACTGGATCGAGAAAATGAACGAGGTAGGAGTGCCTTGCGGGGAGATAAATACGATTGATAAGGTGTTTGAGAGCCCACAGGTTCAGCATCTAGGAATTGCCCGCGACATGGTCAGTACTGAACGTGGCCCAACACAGATTGTAGGTCAGCCCATTATGATGAGCAGCTCAAAATCTGAAATTCGCAAGCCTCCTCCACTCGCCGGAGAGCATAGTGAAGAAATATTAGAAGAGTTTGGCTACAGCAAAGAAGATATTACCGCATTATCAGAAAAGGGCGTGATATGAAATTCTCACAATTAAATGAATATGCGGATGGTAATATCTTAGCAGGTGTTGTGGAGGCTACAGGCCATATTGTTATCAATAATCCTGAGCGGCATAATGCGGTTTCCATGGCAATGTATCAGGCTGCTGCCGAACAGGTTAACGCTATGGCAAGTGATGATGAGGTTCGCTTGCTAATGATAAGAGGGGCAGGCGGTAAAGCCTTTGCTTCAGGCGCAGATATCTCAAAGTTTGAAAAAGAGCGCAATAGCGAGGAACAGGTCGCTGCATATCAAGCAGCTACAGCCAAATTTTATTCTAGTGTCTTTAATTTTCCTAAGCCTACTATCGCCTATATTCAAGGGTATTGTATTGGCGGCGGCATGGCGCTAGCTGTGGCGTGTGATTTGCGCATTTGCGAAGATAAATCACGTTTTGCGGTGCCAGCTGCCAAGCTGGGGCTAGGCTATGGTTTTGAAGGGGTGTCGCGGCTAAATGCGCTGGTCGGGCCCGCTATGGTAAAAGAAATTTTCTTTACAGCACGTCAGTTCAGTGCCCAAGAAGCCTATGATATGGGGCTTGTTAACAGGGTTTTACCGGCACATATGCTTGCCGCCTATGCAGCAGATTATAGTCGCCGTATCGCAGAAAATGCGCCAATGACAATGGGATCAATTAAGGCGATTACACAAGATTTGCAAAAGCCAAGCACAGAGCGGGATTTGGATAAATTAGCAGAAATGGTGAAAGCCTGCTTTGATAGCGAGGATTATATTGAAGGACGGCGCGCCTTTATGGAAAAGCGTAAGCCACAATTTAAAGGTAGGTGAGCGCACACCAAATTAGCTAGCGACATGATTAGGGGGAAAAGTTTATGTCAGGCAAAACACTAAAACAACGCATAGGTATTGATATTGGCCGCCGGGTGTCTGTTGAAGATGGGCTGGAATGGGCAGCTAAAAATGATGTGCATTTCATTGATGTGCAGACAGATATTCACCCTAACGCGCTGGAAAGTTTTGATGCTGAGCGTATCGCTGGTGTGCGTGCGCTCAAAGAAAGGCATAATATAAATCTAGGTCTACATACGCTTTCTGGGGTAAATGTTGCCGAGTTTTCGCCTTTTTGCCGTGATGCGGTAGATGCGTATCTTAAAGCTTATATTGATCTTGCCCCGCAGGTTGGCGCCGACTGGATTGTGGTGCATGGGGGGTATCACTTTACTGCCTGCCGCACCCTTCGGATGCAAACTGCCATCGACCGGCTGAAACGCATGGCTGGTTATGCCGAAGAAAAAGGGGTGCTTCTGCTGCTCGAAAATTTGAACTGGGAGCCCGTTTTAGCAGAAGTGAATTACATGCCGGTAACTCCAGCTGAGACAATGCATTTCTTAACTGAAATTAACAGCCCTGCTTTGCGTTGGTCTTTTACCGCCAATCATGCTCATTTTCTGCCCGGGGTTGGCATTTCTAATTTCATTGATGCCGTTGATTTTTCTTTCTGCCACGAAGTGCGGCTAGCCGATAATAACGGGTCTTATGAAATTCATCAGCGTCCGGGTGAAGGCACTATAGATTTTGGTGCCATGTTCAAAAAAATTGAAGGGCTTGGCTATAAAGGCCATTACACAAATGGCTTTACAACAATAGATGATATGCTGGCGGGCCGGGACTATATGGTGGCACGAGCCGCAGAGGCAGGGGTAAAAATAGATTAAAAAAGAATAAAAATTGAATTCATTTCGCTTTGTGCAAAACATTCAAACTGAATTCAATTGAAGGGCTTGCCAATAGGGCAAGAAATGGGGTTAACTTTAACCATATTTGGAATAGTGTATACCAAAATAAATTTGTAAATGATATCTGGGAGGATATGACAAATGAAAAAGATGAAGATGCTTTTATCTGCAGGTACTGCTGCTGCTGCCGTTGCTGGTGTGATGGCTCTAACAGCAACCCCTGCTATTTCAGACGACAAGCCAGCTATTGAAGTGATCACCCATGCGGGTGCCGGTGGCGGTACAGATGTGAATGCACGGATGATGATGATCAGAACAAGGCGTGAGCTGAAGCAGGATATGGTTGTTGTGAATAAACGAGGAGGCGGTGGTGCTGCTGCGATGAATTATTTTGCAGACAGACCCGCTGACGGAAACTCAATTATTATGTTTACAGTAGGCCATGCTATATCAATGGCGGCTGGCAAGACCAAGCTTGCAATTGATGATATGGCTCCGTTGGGCCGCGGCACTAATGACCCGCAAATCCTAATGGTTAACTGTAAAACATCAAAGTATAAAACGCCGGAAGAATTCGTTGCTGGTGTGAAAGCTGGTGACGCAATCTCTTACGGTGGAACGCAATCTGGTACGATTGACCATATTACAGTTTACCTGTGGGCAAAAAAGATGGGTCAGCCTATGCCAAATTATCTCCCATTCGGCGGTGGCGCTGAGCTTGCAACCCAATTAGTTGCTGGTGCAGTTGATGTGGGTGTTTTAAACTTGTCAGAGGCTGCTTCACCAATTGAAGCGGGTGATATTTGTCCGCTAGTTATTCTAGACAGAAACTCAATGGCTCCAATTCCAGCAGCAAAGACTTCTGTTGAGATGGGCATAGATCTTGAGTTGGCAACGGTGCGAGGCTACGCAACACACGCCGGAGTAGATAAAGCACGTCGTGATGAATTAGAAGCCGCCATGATGAAAGCTATGGGACATTCGCTTTATCAGGCGTACCTGATGAATTCAGGACTTGACTCAACATCACCGATGGGTGCTGAAGAATGGGGTAAGCAGATGAAAGTGATGGTAGGTGAATTTGGTCCTGCCTTGAAAGAGATGGGTTTGGTTAATTAAGGGCAACCCCTTAAACGCCATAAAAATTACCGGCTTTCACAGTATCTATATGCTGTGAAAGCCATCATTTTCTCTTAAAAAATGAGCGCAATTGATGTCTGTTAAAACCCAAATTGTACCGATTTTTCTAACTGCTGTCTCGTTCGTAATTATTTACCTTGCTCTACAGTTGGATTTGTCGCCGCCGATGATCGTTGGTGATAGTATGCAGCCGCGTTCATTTCCTATTTTTTTGATGGTTTTGAATTTAATCCTGACAGGGGCGCTGGCTTTACAATTTTATCGTAACCCGCCTAAAGACCAAGAGCCTATTCTTCGGATTACTTGGTTAACGATGGCTTTGATGGTGTTATTTTATGCTCTCACCGTGTCTATCGATATGTTTGTTGGTATTTCAGTAGTGATGTTCTTGATGTCTCTTATCTGGGGACAGCGCAGCATTCTAATTGCTGCAGCTAACGCAATTATCACTCCGTTTTTAGTGTTTTTATTATTTGATATTGTTCTTCGCATCCGTTTTCCGCGCGGCCTTATCACCAACTGGTATTATGGATAGGATTAATCAAAAATGCTTGAAGCAGTAACAGCTCTTGGTTCGGTCTTTTTTGACCCTTATCTTTTGTTTTTAATTTTTGCTACCACGATAATTGGAATTGTTATTGGTGTGTTGCCTGGTTTGGGTGCGACCACAGGTGCAGCATTGCTGCTACCGTTTACACTAACAATGGAACCGGTTCATGCGATTGCAGTGCTGGCGACTATTTACGTCGCAGCCACTTTTGCTGGGTCAATCACAGCTATTCTTATTAATACACCCGGCACCTCTGCTGCTGCTGCAACAACCTTTGATGGGTTTCCGTTAGCCCAGCGTGGTGAGGCGGGGCGCGCGCTGGGCGTTGCGGTGATGTCTTCTACCTTTGGCGGTGTTGCATCGGTAATCGTGCTATGTTTTGCAGCCCCCTTGCTGGCGAGAGTGGCGTATGAGTTCCGTCCGCCAGAATATTTTGCATTGACCATTTTTGGCTTGTCTATGCTGGCAAGTATAAGTGCTGGTGGGGCAATAAAGAATTTAATGGGGGGTGTGTTTGGCGTTTGGTTGTCCACCATTGGCGCTGAGCGTGTAACCGCTATCGAGAGGTTCATGTTTGGAAATTATGAGCTTTATGAGGGGCTAGGTTTCGTTCCGGTTATGATCGGGCTTTTTGCGATGTCTGAGCTGTTAGTGCAGTCAAAGGTTGCTAATAACGCCGTCGAGTTCGTGAAGATGAAGGCGGTGCAATTGCCAAGTCGAGAGGACTATAAAAAGATTTGGAAAACGGTGCTTCGCTCCTCTGGTATCGGAACTTTCATTGGGATATTGCCAGCAGAGGGAGCAACCGTTGCATCAATGATAGGCTATTCCGAAGCCAAACGCTGGTCAAAGAATAAAGAAGAGTTTGGTAAAGGCTCTATTGAGGGGATTGCCGGTGCTGAATCTGCCAATAACGCAGCGACAGGTGGCGCAATGGTGCCGACGATGGTGCTTGGTATCCCAGGTAGCGGCACAACTGCGATTATTCTGGTTGGTTTGATGGTGCATGGTCTGCGCCCTGGCCCGTATCTGTTTACTGAACAAGTTAATTCTGTTTATCAGATTTTTGGCTCTATGCTTGCAGCAAATATCATGTTTTTGTTAATGGGTCTCTATGCGGCAAAGATTTTTGCGCGAATATCTCTTGTACCAATTAACCTGCTCTGGCCGATTGTTTTTGCTCTATCAGTTATAGGTGCATATGCGCTTAATTCTTCATTATTGGATGTTTGGATTGCTCTAATATTTGGCGTTATTGGATTTTTTGCTCGTCGTTTTGGTTTTGCAGTAGCCCCAATTGCGGTTGGTCTTATTCTGGGCAAGATGGTAGAGGTTAATCTGCAGAATTCGTTAAAGATGTTTAATGGTGAGTGGTGGCTAATTTTCACTCAGCCGCTAGCGGTATTCTTCCTAATTCTTGCTTTCCTAGGTCTATGTGGCCCGCAAATCTTTGCCATGTACAAAAATTCTAGAAAGTCGTAGTAAGCGAGGGATTAAATTTCAAACTTTGGCAGAGCGTCTAGATTTAGCTCATATCCTAGACCGGGCGTCTCTGGCAACGCGATAAAGCCATCGTTAACTTCCGGCAGACCGTTATAGATTTGGCGGCAGGCATCAACCGAACTTGCATGATATTCAACCAAGCCGCCATTGCTGACACCGGCCTGTAGATGCATATTCGCAAACGGCCACGCCCCGCCATTATCCACGGATATATTAAAGCTATCTGCCAGAGCAGCAATTTTCACACATTGCGTGAAACCACCAGAAATGGCCGCATTTGGTTGCAAGATATCAACCGCTTTGGCGATAAGCATATCGCGGAAACGATAAGGCTGGGCTTCATTTTGCCCACATGCAAGGCGGATAGTAGTATGAGCGCGCAAATCTGCCATAGCCGGAATATCATTCTGGGTGATAGGCTCTTCGAAAAAGGCAATATTATAGGGCTCTAACTGACGGCATAGCTCGCGCGCATGAAATAGGTCAAGGCTGCAATTTGCATCAATAAATAGTTCTGCGTGGCTGCCAATAGCTTCACGTACGCTTGCTACACGCCGGACATCTTCTTCGATAAGGCTGTTCAGTGGGCGCGGTTCATCCCGGCGCTTTAACCCGCCATTAGCAACCGTCATTTTCAAGGCATTAAATCCAGCTTCTTGCCAAGCTGCTGCGGCCTCGGCCAGCGCGCTGCGGTCATATACCCCAAAGCCAAAAGTTGCGTAAATCTGACATTTATCGCGCGCCCCGCCCAGCAATTGGTAAATAGGCATATTCAAAGCCTTGCCTTTAATATCCCATAAAGCGATATCAATAGCTGATAGGCTATGCATGCCGATACCTGTTTGCCCCTTTGGCGTTAATCCCCAATAAAGCTTATCAAAGAGCTGTTCATGCAGAAGGGGGTTTTTGCCTATCAGCAAGGGTGCAGCGTTGCAAAGCACCATTTCCTTTATGGGCCGTGCAAGGCCAATTGTGGTCAACCCATGCCCGGTAATGCCAGCATCTGTGTCTATTTCTACTACACATATTTGGTGCGCCATATGCTTGGCTGGTGTGATGATATCCAGCGTCGTTGGCACTTCTAGGGCATAGGCTCTGAGGGCGGTGATTTTCATCTGCTTTGCCCCTTTTTCAGCTAAGTGTTTAGTGTGCTTGCCAGTTGCTAACCATATTACAGGCAATAGAAAAAGCAGCTTGCATCGCTTTTACATCTGCCTTGCCAGTGCCAGAGATATCGAAGGCTGTGCCATGTGCAGGTGTGGTAACGGGGAAGGGGATGCCGCCCTGAACCGTGACGCCGCGATCAAAGCCCATCAGCTTTAGCGCAATCTGGCCTTGATCGTGATACATGGTAATAATGCCATCTACATCGCCAGCCTTTGCCTTCAAAAATACGGTATCAGACGGCCATGGGCCATCCACATTAACCTGACCCTTGCGCAGTTTATCAACCGTAGGCTGGATAACATCAATTTCTTCTGTACCAAAATTGCCATTATCGCCAGCATGTGGATTGAGGGCTGCAACAGATAGGCGTGGGCGTGATAGCCCAGAACGCTTCAGAACATTATCGATGAGATGTACCGCCTTGGTGATGCGTTCTTCATTCACATAATCTGGAACTTCGCTTAGAGCAATATGGCTAGAAACGCGGCTAGTCCAAATGCCGTCTAGGGTATTTAGCTCAGAGATATAACCCTCCACCCCTAAAAATTCTGCCATATAATGCAGCTCATCTTCATGCCCTAATCCGGCTTCTATCAGAGCAGCCTTATTAAAGGGGCCAAAGGTGATTGCATCAATAATCCCATCTTGGGCAAGCTGCAACGCAGTATTCAGGTTTTCAAGGGCAGAAGTGCCGTTGGCCAAACTGACTTCAGCATGGGTAATCGCCTCTGGCGCGATAGTCTCACGCGGGTAATGGGCAATGCCGTCGCCCTCAGTCCAGTCACCATCTAGAGGATTGCATGTACGCATTTCAAAATCTGCACCAGCCTGTTCCTGACCAAGGGCAAAAAGATGCGCATCACCAATTAAAAGGATGTCTGCTTTTTCAGCTGTCTCAGGTTGGTTAAGCAATTTTGCGATTAGCTCTGGGCCAATGCCGCCTGGATCGCCTGGAATGATACCAATACGTGGTTTTGTCATCTGTTTATCCCCATCATAACTATCTTACTATTAGTGTTTTCTAGAATTGTTGCTGCTCTAAGCTGTGTTATCTTTATCCATAGTGCTGGCAATGTTCGTAATCGCTGTTTCAAGATGCGCACGCAACTCAATGCCAGCTTGCATCATGTCACGATTTAGCAGTGCATCGGTAATTTTCTGATGTTGGGCAAGGGTATTCTCGCGGCTAACATGCATGCGTGAGGAAACAAAACGCGCACGAAACAGGCGCGCATTATAATGTCGGTGGGTTTCAATTAGTGGGGCATTGCCGCTTGTTTGAACAATGGCACGATGGAATTTCATATCAACCTCGAAAAAGGTTAGCGCATCTGCTTTATCTGAATTTTCTTGCATGAAATTATTTAGCCCAGATATTTCTTCGAGCGCTTCATTTGAGGCTTCGCTACAGGCAAGCTCACCTGCTAGCGCCTCTAACGCGCCTAGTACCTGCAAGTTCTGGCGAATCACCGAAAGCGACGGATTAGCGATAAAGGGTCTGCGCGTGCGGCTATATTCAATTAGCCCTTCGCTTTCTAGCATCCGCATCGCTTCACGCATAGGCGTGCGGCTAATGCCCATAGCTTCGGCTAAATCACGTTCTGGAATAGAAGTGCCGGGTGGTAGCTTTTCAAGTAATATCAACTCACGCAAAGCATCTGCTGTATCTTCACGCAAAGATTTTCTGGGCGCCACCTGAACATCGCTTTCGGCAATGATTTTACTAAGAGGGGAGCCCTTGCGCATAGTCTATCGTCCCCATTTTAGCACCAGCGGATCATGCGGGCGCATCAGCTCTAGCAAACCAGCCTTGGTTTGCGGGTGTAAAGGTTCGATAGGATGACGGCAAAAATCAGATTTAATCACACCGCCAGCAACCATCGCTGCTTTGGTAGCGCGGAAACCGCACTGCCGGTTTTCATGGTTTATCACAGCCAATAACCGGCTATAACCAGCAACAGCCGCCTCGCGGCGTCCCTCTAGATGGTCCATAATAACAGGACGGATAAGGTCAGGGATAAGTGCAGATGTCATAGAGCCTCTTGCGCCGGCATCTAAGTCAGCCAACAAGGTTATAGCTTCCTCGCCATCAAAGGGGGCTTCTATAGCAGCCCCGCCTTCAGCGATTAATGCGCGCAGTTTACTCGCTGCACCCGCACATTCAATTTTAAACATCCGTACCATTTCGATTTCATGCGCCATGCGCACTAATAATGGTACGGGTAAATCTACTCCAGAAAGAGGCGCATCTTGTATCATGATAGAGATGCCGACCTCGCCAACAGCTTTAATCTGCTCAAAGCTTTGCTGGGCAGTACCTTTAAGCAAGGCACCGTGATAAGGCGGCATCATCATAACCGCTTCTGCCCCTAGGCTCTTAGCAAAGGCTGCGCGCTCTACAGCTATCTTTGTTGCATAATGGCTGATGGTAACAATTATAGGCACACGACCAGCTGCATGCTCGATTGAAATACGGGTTAGCTTTTCGCGCTCAACATCAGAAATTAAGAATTGCTCAGAGAAGTTCGCCAAAATGCAGATGCCATCCACACCCTGATCAATCATGCAATCAATAACAGCTTTCATGCCATCATAATCAACCTCTCCATTGTCATGGAAAGGGGTTGGAGCGACGGGCCAGATACCCTGATAATGCGCCTGTGTCATAACTCAAACTTTCTTTAGCTACTTTTTTCAACGCTATCAAAAAAAAGATAGCGCAACTCCCCGGAAAGAAACCTATCATTGCGGCATGAAATACCACAAAATCAATCTCTATTCTAAAATGGTATACCAAAAAATAGGCGAAGCGCAAGACCTGAAACCCTGATCGGCTCACAGAAACTTTACAAGCAGAATCAAGGTTCAGCAGCTACGCTACTTGCCTTGCCAATTTGCTGGACGTTTTTCAAAAAAGGCGGTAACGCCCTCTTTAAAATCTGCACTGCCAAAGCACATCTGGATAAGGTCATGGTCATCTGGCAAAGGGGTTGCCTCTTGCAGACGGCGCAGACCCATCAAGGTAGCTTTTAGGGTCAAGGGGGCTGATGCAGCCATGGACTGGGCCAGCTCTTCTGCACGGGTTTCAACCGCCTCTTTATCTTCGTGCAATTCGGTAATAAAGCCGGCTTGTAACGCTGCTTCTGCATCTATCAATTGTGCTGTTAGCAAGATATGGGCGGTCCTCGCAGGTCCAACAAGCTGGACAAAGCGGCGCAGATTGGCAATGGCAAGGCAGTTTCCAAGTGTTTTGGCAATTGGCACGCCGAGCTTAACCGAGCGGCTACCTATGCGGATGGAACAAGCGGCCGCAATTGCCGCGCCGCCGCCGGTCACAAAACCATTTAGCGCAGCAATGGTTGGTATCTCGCATTGCTCAATTCCCTTAAGAACCGCTTCTATCATTGCCTCATAATTGATAGCATCTTCTGGGCGCGAGAAGGTTTTGAACTGCGATATATCGGTGCCAGCAGCAAAGGCGGCATCGCCGCCGCCTTTGAAGATAAGCACACGCAGCTTGTCTGCATCCTCTTTCCCGCCAGCGCGCAGGCAGATCTCCTTGATGCGGTCATACATCGCAAAGGTAAGGGCATTACGCCGATGTGGACGGTTTAACGTGATAATGCCAATGCCGTCTGAAGCCTCAAACAGCAGTTCTTCAGCTGTGGTTTGGGTTTTATTAGACATTTTGTCTCCCTTTTCTTTATCGCCAGCGCATTTAGCTATTGATGTGTGATGCTATCGGCAATTTGATTTAACAGCTTAATTGCTGGTTTCCTGAAGATAGCTCATCGCAGTGGCAAGTCCGCCTGACTGATGTGGTATGCCTGCTAGCGACAATCCCATCTCAACCCCGCTCAGCGTTCCCATAAGCATTAAATCGTTGAAATCGCCTAAATGGCCTATTCTAAACACCTTGCCAGCAACTTTTGACAAGCCATTACCAAGCGACATATCAAAATTTTCCAGAATTGTCGCACGTAGGGCATCAGCATCCTGCCCATCTGGCAACAGAACCGCAGTCAGCACACTGGAATAATATTTAGGGTCTTCACATAAAACCTCTAGCCCCCATGCCTGAACAGCCTTTCGGGTGGCTTCAGCATGGCGATCATGGCGGGCAAAAACATTATCAAGCCCTTCTTCATGCAGCATATCTATGGCTTCTTTTAGCCCGTAGAGCAGGTTGGTAGCAGGCGTGTAGGGAAAAGCGCCAGACTTGTTTGCTTCTATCTGTTCCTGCCAGTCCCAGTAAGAACGGCGCATTCCCCCTTTTGATGCTACATCTATAGCGCGTTCAGATACCGCATTGAAAGATAGGCCAGGTGGAAGCATTAGGCCTTTTTGTGAGCCAGATACAGTAATATCCACACCCCATTCATCATGGCGATAATCCATAGAGGCGAGTGATGAGATGGTGTCGACCATCAAAAGCGCATCATGGCCTGCTTCATTCATTGCGGCGCGCACTTCATCAATGCGGCTAGTAGAGCCAGTTGAAGTCTCGTTATGCACGACGCAGACAGCTTTAATTTTATTTTCTGTGTCTTTGCGCAACCGTGCCTCAATAGCGTTGGCATCAGCCCCCCGTCGCCAATCTGTCGCCAGAAATTCTGTCTCAAGGCCAAGGCGTGTTGCCATTGTATTCCACAAGGTTGCAAAATGGCCAGTTTCGACCATCAGTACCAAATCGCCTTCTTGCAAGACATTTACAAGAGCAGCTTCCCATGCACCGGTACCAGAGGCAGGGTAAATCACTACATGGCTATCTGTTTTAAAAATAGTTTTGATGCCAGATAGACATTCTGCCCCAATTTTAGCAAAATCAGGGCCGCGATGATCAATGGTTGGATAATCCATTGCGCGCAAAATCCGGTCTGGAACATTGCTTGGGCCGGGAATTTGCAGAAAATGTTTACCAGCCTTATATCCTGTCTTCGCCATTTTTAAGTGTCCTTGCTTTAAAGTTTTATTCACACCCACGTCTTGCTGTTCCAGCAGACCGTTACAAATAGGGGTATGAAATTCGAATCGTGGAAAGAATAATTATAGATTTGATATTGGCATACGATATTCGGTATTCCAAGTGGGGTAGGTTTCCTCACACCATTTAATTTTGCACCTTTTCCTCTTTGTGGAATCGCTTTCCATAATCACTTGACGCTATTAACTCTAATATTTGAAGATTTCTTATGCCAGATGATATGAAAAATCCGTCCGCTATCGACACGCCAATGAAAGCTGTTGATTTAAGCGGCCTTAAAAAACAGCTTGGATCAAAACTGCTAGATGACCGTTTTTCGCGCGGACGCTATGCAACAGATGCGTCTATTTACCAAATGGTGCCGCACGCAGTTGTCGTCCCTGAAACGCTTGATGATGTGCGCATTAGTCTTGATTTTGCGCGCCAGAACGGGCTGGCCGTTTTGCCACGTGGTGGCGGTACCTCGCAATGTGGGCAGACGGTAAATCATGCGCTGGTGATGGACCAAACCAAGCATTTGAACAAAATTCTTTCGCTTGACGTTGAAAATCGGCGTTGCGTGGTAGAGCCTGGTATTGTTTTAGATGATTTAAATCGCCAGCTAAAGCCGCATGGTTTGTGGTTTCCAGTGGATGTTTCCACCTCTAGCCGTGCTACTATTGGCGGTATGGCAGGCAACAATTCATGTGGTGGTCGCTCGCTACGATATGGGATTATGCGCGATAATGTGCATTCAATTAAAGCGATATTAAGCGATGGAAGTGAGGCTGTTTTTGGGCCGCTGGATGAAAGCACCTTAACAGGA
>Ga0209138_1001085_pt1 | contig 24326 bp, 20 predicted proteins | sample SaaInl3SG_22_DNA_FD_184645 | JGI IMG/M metagenome (GOLD analysis project Ga0209138, IMG submission 184645) | Marine microbial communities from expanding oxygen minimum zones in the Saanich Inlet - ESP_153SG_22_DNA (SPAdes) (version 2) | ecosystem: Environmental > Aquatic > Marine > Intertidal...
CGTGCAATTTTTTCACCAACAACACTTCCCATAGATCCTCCTATAAAACTAAAATCCATACAGGCTACCACTAAGTCTTTGCCTTTTGATTTTCCAACAGCGGTTCGTACAGCGTCTTTAAGTTTGGTTTTATCTTGAGCGGCTTTTAGGCGATCGGTGTATGTTTTCTTATCAGAAAATTTAAGTGGGTCTTTAGACGTTATTTTAGAATCTAATTCTTTGAATTTATTATCGTCAAACAAAATTTGGAAATATTCCGCACTTCCAATGCGCACATGATATCCATCCTCTGGACTCACAAAGAAATTTCTTTCTAATTCTTCCGTTTCAACGATTTTTCCAGTAGGGGATTTGTACCACAGTCCTTTCGGAGTATCGCGTTTTGCCTCTGTTGGAGTTTGAATTCCTTTATCTGTTCTTTTGAACCAAGCCATTGTTATCTAAATTGGTTTGAATGAAATACAAATCTAACGATTTTTTTATAATGTATCTACATTATTGAGATCTTCAAAAGCTTTTTTAAGACGTGCTACAAAAGCATTTTCACCTTGTCTAAGCCAGCGTCTTGGGTCGTAATATTTTTTGTTTGGAACATCATCACCGTCTGGGTTGCCAATTTGTGAGGCCAAATAAGCTTCGTTTGCTTTAAAATCATCTCTAACACCGCTCATGAAGGCATATTGCATGTCGGTATCGATATTCATTTTAATAACGCCATAGCCGATAGATTCTCTTATTTCATCAACTGTAGAACCAGATCCACCATGAAAAACAAAGTCTATATGGTTGGCAGGAACATTGTATTTTTCTGTGATAAATTCTTGAGAATTTTTAAGAATTTTTGGAGTCAATTTTACATTTCCAGGTTTGTATACTCCGTGTACATTTCCAAAAGCTGCTGCAATGGTAAATTGGTCGCTTACTTTACTAAGTTCTTCGTAAGCGTAAGCAACTTCGTCTGGTTGTGTGTAGAGTTTTGAAACATCAACATCGCTATTGTCTACACCATCTTCTTCACCTCCTGTAATCCCAAGTTCAATTTCAAGAGTCATACCCATTTTAGACATTCGCTCTAAATATTGCTTACAAATTTCAATATTTTCTTCAAGCGGTTCTTCAGAAAGGTCAATCATGTGCGAGCTGTAAAGTGATTTTCCAGTTTCTGCAAAATGTTTCTCACTTGCTTCAAGTAAACCATCGATCCAAGGCAATAATTTTTTTGCACAATGGTCGGTGTGAAGAATTACGGGAACCCCATAGGCTTCTGCCATTTGATGAACATGTTTTGCTCCAGCAATAGAACCAGCAATAGCAGCTTTTTGGTCTTCATTTGAAAGCCCTTTTCCAGCATTAAACTGTGCACCTCCATTAGAAAATTGAATAATTACTGGTGCATTGAGTGCTTTGGCAGTTTCTAAAACACCATTAATTGTGTTAGATCCAATTACATTCACTGCTGGTAAAGCAAATCCTTTTTCTTTAGCTAGTTTAAAAATCTTTTGAACTTCGCGACCAGTAGCAACGCCTGGCTTGATTGAATGACTCATAATAGTTGTTTTTTGTTTTCGGCGTCAAAAGTACTAAAATTAATCACTATATGTTAAAATTTTAACACTTCATGCAATAGATTTTATACGAAAACGTTTGAGAAAGCCATGGTTTTTTAAAACGGATAATTGATGCCAATATTATAAACTGCATTGCTGAAATTAAAATCTTTGAACCAGCGATTATTAATGGAATAAGTTGGGTTATAGGCCTTGAAACCAGTATCGAATCTAACGACAAAAAAACCTAGGTCATATCGTAATCCAATTCCTGCACCTATTGCAATATCCCTTAATGAGTCTAAACCATCAAAAGTTGCTTTTGGATCTTCTACGTCGTCTAATACATTCCAAACATTTCCGGCATCAACAAAAAATGCACCGTTGAGTTTTCCAAATAAATTATAGCGGTGTTCCAAGCTAAATGCAATTTTTAAATTTGCTTCATTAAATTCGTTGTTATTATCTGAACTTCCAGGGCCAAGGTTATAGGCGGTCCAAGCGCGGTTGTCGTTGGCTCCACCTGCAAAGAAACTTTTTGAGAATGGTATTGTATTGGAATTCCCCAATGGAAGCGCAATACCAACAAAACTTCTTAAAGCAAAAACATTGCTACGTCCTAAATTCCAGAGTTTTATATAGTCAATTTCTGTTTTTGCATATTGAGAAAACGCGACATCGTTGACTTCAAATTCTCCGTTTGGATTTTTCTTTAAATCCAACAAATTGGCAGCGCCATTCAGTAAATTTCCGGCCATTTCTAGCTTTAAACGAAAAATTGAAAAATCTGTATCAAAGTTGTTTTCTCTAGTATCTTTGGTAAAATTGAAATTACTTGCCAAAATAAAATTATTCTGAATGAGTCTGTTTTTTCTTTCTCTAATATTCCTTACAGTTTGATATTCTAAGGGATTAGATGCAAGAAAATTAGCGTCGGTACTTACAATTGCTATAAAATTATCAGCTTTTGCGCTGTCAAGCGAGCTAGAGCCGTCTGAGTTTGTAATTAGGTATTCGTTAGGTGTAGGGTAGCTGTTTATGGCTATGGTTTCTAGTCGGTTAAAAGAATTTTGATAGACGTTAAAGTAGTTTCCAGGATTTAGATTTCTTACGTATTGTAGGTTTAGAAGATCCAGAGTGTTTGTTGTTGTGATTTTTGGAAACCATTTGTAACTAAGTTTTCCATTCAGTGTTCGCTTGTCTAGTCCAATATTTTTTTGACTTGAAAAACCTGTACTCAACTGGGTTGTTGGTGACATATACTTAGGAATGATTTTTTCAGTTTTGAATGGAAAAAATAATCTTGGAATATTAAGTTTTATATCAGCTCCAAGTTCATTAATATCAAAAAATTGTTCTTCAGATTTTGCACCATCTTTTGATGCTCCAACAGCACCCAAAGCTGAAATTTCAAGGGTTTCTGCTCCTTTGAAGACATTTCTAATGACCAACCCTGTTGAAAAGGAAAATCCAATTTTTTGAATATTACTTTGAGAAACATTTACATCAAAACTTAACCCATATTTTTTTCTTGGATTAAGATAAATATTTGCAGTAAGTGTGGTGTCTGTTATATTTTCCACATATTCTATGTTGGGATATTTAAAGGCATTTAGACGACTCAAATAGCTGTAAGTTCGAGTTTTGTCTAAGTCACTATACAGCTCCCCTTGATTTATCAAAACGGCATTTGTAATTGCTTTTGGCTTGTATTTTAAATCACCGTAGTTGTAAAAATTAAAATTCTTATAAGTTGCTGTTTTGTTTGGTGTTAATTTACTTCTTTTATCGAAAGTTGCATCTGTAAAAATATTCACTTCTTTAATGCGATAGGCTTTGAAAGGTTCTCGTCTTGTTGAATCTTGGGTTCTTATTATTTGATTAGGAATATTAATTTTAACATCTACATTTTGATTTGTATTGATGGTGTCGTTTTCAAAACTAATATAGTCTTGAGAAAAGTGATAAATTCCAGAATTCCTAAAAAGTGTTGTTAGACGACTTCGTTCTTCTTTAAAGCTCAATATGTCAAATTGTTTTTGTTCTATTATGACTGATTTAGACTTCCCTTTTGTATAGATAGTGTCCAAAATAGGAGTTTCAATATCGGCACTCATAGTTCCAATATAATAGGGCTGTCCTGTTTCAATATTATAACTCAAAGTTGCACGCTTATTACCCAATGTGTCAACAGTATAATTAATTTTTCTATCGAACCAACCTTTCGAGAAATAATAACGTTCTAGGTTAAGCTTCGTTTTTTTAATTTTCAAACTATCTAATAAACTTGGGGGTTCTCCAGTTTTTTTCAACCAACCATTAAAACCTAACGAAGATTTTTTAATTTGATTTAATTGTTTTTTTGAAAATTTATTAATCAGTCGCTGTTGGCGTTTTGGATGTTTATTTAGCCATGCTTCAAAAATTGAATCTTTGTTGGGGCGAGCAAGGTTGTAAATATGAAGCTTCAGTGGGAACCCAAAAATTGTAGTATTTTTATTTTGAAAAGAAAGTTTAGAAAGTGCTTCTGATTTGTTGGGCTTTCCGTTGACCAAAAAAGTGTTATCAACTAACAGGTGATCTTCGTCAGCAACTCTTTTCACTGCATCACAAGCGATGAATGTATGTGCTACTAAACAAATAAAAAATAATTTTTTTAGTGAATTCTTCAACAAGACGTAAATAAAATTTAGATTTATACTCTAAAATAAATTTAAATCAAATGTACATTTTTTAGATGTTAACTAAAAACCAATTAAAGCGAATCCTTAGTTTGAGTAAAAAAAAGTATCGTACTCAAGAGCAATTATTTGTTGCTGAGGGGGTAAAGGTCGTTAAAGAATTTTTAGAATCAGATTACAAGCTTGTAGAACTCTTTTCAACGGACCAAAGTTATTCTAAACATACAGATGCTTTTGTGAGTGTTTCAGACAAAGAACTTTCAAAGATAAGTACGCTGTCAACACCCAATAAACTTCTAGCAATTTTTCAAATTCCTCAGCCAAGCCCAATAGATCATAATAATTTAATTTTAGCACTGGATAATTTGAATAATCCTGGTAATTTGGGAACAATAATTCGTCTATGCGATTGGTTTGGCATAAGAGATTTGGTGTGTAGCCTTTCAACTGTAGATTGCTATAATCCAAAAGTTGTACAAGCCGCCATGGGGTCTCACACTCGCTTAAATATTACATATTCTGATTTGGCTCCTATTTTAGATGAAGCTCAAAATACGATTGGAACTTTTATGAACGGCAGTTCAATTTATGAGGTGAATCTCCCTAGCTCTGGAATTTTGGTTTTAGGAAATGAGGCCAATGGGATTTCAAAGCCTATAGCATCGTCTCTAAAAACAAAGCTTACAATACCACGATTTGGTCCATTAAAGCAAACAGAAAGTTTGAATGTAGCTAACGCTGCATCTATTATATTAAGCGAATTTAGAAGACAGTCTATTGAAATGTGAAGTTGATAAAAAACCCACGGGTTTGCATCTGTTCAATGTTGCTTGTCCAAGGACTATTTGGGTCAATATCTTTTACGTGTTCATCTTTTAATGAGAAAATTCCTCGAAACGATGGCGTAAATTTAAACCAAGTAAAGTAGAGGTCAATTCCAAGACCTAATTCATAAAATAGGTTGTTTTTTATCATTCTAAAATTACCCTTACTATTATCATCAGGATTATCTTGATTGCTAGATAAATTCAAAGCAGTTGAAACCCCACCAACAATAAATGGTTTTATGTTGTTTATTCGTTTTGTAGATATTTTTATGAGCAACGGTAGGTGAATATATGTTGAACGCAATTCGCGTTCCAGATCTTTTTCTTCATAAGACACGCCATCAAAATAAGAGGTGTTAAAACTTAACTTTCTGTTAGACATGACCAAGCCAGGCTCAAAGCGAATATCGAAATAATCGTTTATTCTAATATTACCAATTAGGCCAACATTGAAACCAATAGCTTTTAGCACCTGTACATCTTTTACATTTTTATTGTAATCTATATTAAAGTCATAGACATTGAATCCCAAAAAGTAGCCATATGACAGTGGTGGCTTATCAAAATTTTCGTTGTTTAGTAGTCGTTCTTGTGTAAACAATTGTGCCTCAGACTGAAACATCATTATACTTAAAAACAAGAAAAAAAATAGCTCTTTTAAATTCATTTTTTTGAAGCGGTGTAAATCGTGGCAACTCCAAAAGTTTGAGGATGCGCTGTTGTAGATATAAACCCTGTTTTTTTTAAAATATTGTTGAACGCTTCTCCGTAGGGAAATTTTGCAGCTGAGGAACTCAAATAGCCATAGGCCTTTTTGTCTTTAGAAAATAGTCTTCCAATCATAGGGAGAAGTAATTTGGTATACAGAAAGTAGCCCTGTCGGAACGGAAATTTTGTAGGAACAGAAGTTTCAAGAACAACAAAAATCCCATTGGGTTTTAGAACTCTCAAAATTTCTTTTAACCCAATCTCTAGGTGTTCAAAATTACGAACACCGAACGCCACTGTAATGGCATCAAAACTATTGTTGTCAAAAGGAAGGTTTTCAGAATCGCCAACTACCATTTCAATGGTATTGTTTAGTTTTTTTACATCAATTTTTTTTCGACCCACATCCAACATCCCTTCACTAATGTCTAACCCAATAATTTTTTTTGCTGAGGTTTTTGTCAAGTTAATGGCTAAGTCACCCGTTCCTGTGGCAATATCCAATATCAGTTCTGGATTTTGATGAGCAACTAGTTTCACCACTTTTTTGCGCCACTTGATGTCAATTCCAAAAGAAATTACACGATTTAGTCCGTCATATTCTTCAGAAATATTGTCAAACATTTTGGCGATTTGTTCCTTTTTTGAAAGTGAACTATTTTGATAGGGTGTAATCTTTTTGGTCATCTAAACAAATTGATAGTGAGTTGTTTTCGTCATGCAAAGAAATGCAATTCATAGACAAATCCCTAAAAATAACTTATATTTGCGTTGTTCTTTAACTGACAATTAATGAAAATTATTATAGCCGGCGCTGGAGAAGTCGGATTTCACTTGGCAAAGCTTTTGTCGTATGAGTCTCAAGAAATCACACTAATTGATTTAGACAAAGAACGCCTTTCATATGCAGAAACCCACCTCGATATAAAGGTGGTCAAAGGGAATATCACTTCTATTTCTGTTCTAAAAGAATCTAATATTGAAAATGCAGATTTATTTGTTTCTGTAACTTCATCTCAAACCTCCAATATTACGTCTTGTGTTTTGGCTAAACAATTGGGTGCAAAACGTACAATTGCACGAATTTCAAATACTGAATTTATAGACTATAAAGATGAAATTGGATTCGAATCATTAGGGATAGATGAGCTTATTTCACCAGAATCTTTAGCCGCATCAGAAATTGAGTTACTTTTAAGTCAGTCGGTTTTTAATGATACTTACGAATTTGAAGATGGGGCACTAACCATGTTAGGACTAACACTTTCTGCAGATGCAAAAATTATCGATAAGTCTGTGAAGTTGGCAGCTCAATTACTCTCAGATATTCATTTTATCCCCATAGCGATTCAACGATTTGGTTCTCATGAGACTATAATACCAAGAGGTGATACAGTTTTTAAGGAAGGCGACCGAGTGGTATTTATCACCTCCAAAGGAGGTGATGAAGAATTGTGTAAGCTCATTGGCAAACGAAAAACACAAATAAAAGATATCATGATTCTTGGCGGTGGGCAAATTGGTTCAATTACAGCTGCTAAATTGGCAAGTAGTAATTTCAAAATAAAAGTAGTTGAGAAATCTAAAGATCGTGCTATTGAGCTGGCCGACCAGCTTTCTAACGCACTTGTAATTAATGGTGACGGAAGGAATGTAGATGTTTTAGAAGAAGAAAACTTCAGTCAAATGGATGCTTTTATATCGGTAACAGGAAATTCTGAAACCAACATCATGTCTTGTTTGGTTGCAAAATCAAAAGGCGTCAAGAAGACTATAGCACTAGTAGAAAACATGGACTACTTTGCCTTATCGCATTCCATTGGTGTGGACACGCTAATTAATAAAAAGCTATTGGCTGCCAATAGTATTTTTCGATACGTTCGAAAAGGTGATGTTGTTGCCATGACCAAACTTACAAATATGGAGGCAGAGTTATTGGAATTTATTGTAAAGCCAACTTCAAAACTATGTCATCAATACATTAAAAAAATAGATTTTCCAAGGGCAGCCATTATTGGTGGTGTAATTCGAAGTGAGGAAGGAAATATTGCTTTGGGAGATTTTAAAATTGAAGCTGGCGATCGTGTGGTTGTTTGTTGCCTTCCAGAAGCTATTAAAAAAGTAGAAAGTCTCTTTTTCTAATTTGATCAAATGAAACAAGACCATAAAATAATCTTTCACTTTTTTGGACTTTTGCTAATGTTTAATGGAGGATTTATGCTTTTAGCATCACTTCTTAGCTTTTTGTATAAGGATGGTGTTACACAACCTTTAATTGTTTCTGGAATTTCTACGCTATGTTTTGGATTTCTATTGATGATTTCTACAAAGAATCACTCAAAAGAAATGAGCAAACGTCAAGGATATATTGTGGTTACTTTTGGTTGGATCGTAATGGCATTATCTGGAACCCTACCTTATGTTTTGACAGGGTCTATTACAAATTTTACAAATGCTTTTTTTGAAACTATTTCTGGATATACAACAACAGGAGCTACTGTTTTTAATGATGTTGAAGTTCTGCCAGAAGGTGTTTTGTTTTGGCGAAGTCTAACACATTGGATTGGTGGGATGGGAATTATTGTTTTGGCTATTGCTATTTTACCCTTGCTTGGTATTGGTGGTATGCAGCTATTTGCTGCAGAAGCACCTGGCCCAAGTACAGACAAACTTCACCCCAGAATTACAGATACTGCAAAACGACTTTGGCTAATTTATTTTGGTTATACAGCTGCAGAAACCTTGTTTTTAAAATTGGCAGGAATGTCCTTTTTTGATGCGCTAAACCATTCCATGAGTACACTATCTACTGGAGGTTTCTCAACCAAAAACGCAAGTTTAGCTCATTGGAATCATACCCCGCTGATTCAATACATTGTAGTATTTTTTATGTTTTTGGCAGGTACAAACTTTGTTTTAAGTTATTTTGGTTTTAAGGCAAATTTTTCAAAAATATATAAAGACGAAGAGTTCAAACTCTATGGGAAGTTTGTACTTATTTTTACTGTTATTAGTACGATTGTTCTCTATTATAATTCTGTTCTTTCCTCTGCATCTAAATTTAATCATCCTTTAGTTTTTGGTGAAATTGAAGCTGCCATTCGTCATTCTCTTTTTCAGGTTGTTGCGATTGTTACAACAACAGGTTTTGTGAGTGCTGATTTTATTATTTGGCCATACTTTTTGGTTGTGTTTTTCTTTGGTTTGATGTTCTTGGGGGGGTCGTCTGGAAGTACTTCAGGAGGAGTAAAAGTAGTACGTCATTTGGTTCTTATTCGAAACGGTTTTCTCGAGTTCAAAAGATCGCTACACCCTAATGCTGTTCTTCCTGTTCGTTACAATTCAAAAACAATTTCTGGAGATATCGTTTTTAATGTGTTAGGTTTTTTTATGCTCTATATGTTATCTTTTATAATCGGCGCTCTTGGCTTTGCATTCATTGGTCTAGATTTTGAATCCGCAATTGGCGTAGCTGCATCAAGTCTAGGGAATATTGGCCCTGCGCTTGGAGAGTTTGGTCCTGCAAATAACTTTTATGAAATGCCTCAAATAGGAAAATGGTGGGCGACATTCCTAATGCTTATTGGACGTTTAGAACTTTTTACTGTTTTAATTCTATTGACTCCATTCTTCTGGAGAAAGACATAAGTTAATTCTAAATATACAGAGCATTTTTGATGCGTTGAACAGCTTCTACTATTTGTTCTTGAGATGCTGCATAAGATATTCTTATACAATTTGGATTACCAAAAGCTTCGCCTGTAACAGTTGCCACAAGTGCTTCTTCCAAAAGATAGAGCGACAGTTCAGTCGCATTATTTATTTGTTTTCCTTTAAATGTTTTTCCAAACAACGCTGAAACATCAGGGAAAACATAAAAAGCACCTTCTGGAGTATTGCATGAAAACCCATCAATATCACCTAAAAGATTTAAAATAAGATCGCGACGAATTTTGAACTCATCAATCATATATTGTACTTTGGAGGGTGATGCTTCTAGAGCTGTAATTACAGCGCGTTGAGCAATACAATTTGCCCCACTTGTAATTTGACCTTGCATTTTATTACATGCTCTTGCAATTTTTTCTGGCGCTCCTAAAAATCCAATTCTCCAACCCGTCATAGCAAAAGCTTTTGATACGCCGTTTACTGTGATTGTTCTGTCGTACATATCTTCAAATTCAGCCATGCTAGCATGACCGTTTCCAAAATTAATATGCTCGTAAATTTCATCTGAAACCACATAAATTTGTGGATGTTTTTGAAGGACATCGGCAAGTGCCCTCAACTCTTCTCTACTATATAACGATCCGCTAGGATTACATGGAGAACTGAACCAAATCATTTTTGTTTTGGGCGTAATGGCGGCTTCAAGTTGAGTTGGTGTCATCTTGAAATCTGTATCTATTGATGTTTTTACCTCTACTGGTGTACCCTCAGAAAGCTTTACAATGTCAGAATAACTTACCCAATATGGACATGGAAGAATAACTTCATCGCCTTTATTGATTAATACCAGAGCAATATTTGCAAGGCACTGTTTCGCACCTGTTGATACAACAATTTGACTCGGAGTATAGGTTAAATTATTATCACGTTTAAATTTTGTAATAATAGCTTGTTTTAGTTCGGCATAACCATCTACAGGTGTGTATGAATTGTAATTATCGTCAATGGCTTGTTTTGCAGCAGATTTGATGAATTCTGGAGTGTTGAAGTCGGGTTCACCCAAGCTTAACCCTATAATATCTTTTCCTTCTGCTTTTAGTTGTCGTGCTTTGGCTGCCATGGCAAGAGTTGCCGAGGTGGACATATTTAAAATACGTTCTGAAAGTAACTGGTTCATTTAAAGTAATTTATGCTTGTAAAGATGGTTTCGCACCCATCAATTTTAGATAATTAAAATGTGCAATTATTGCTTTTCTGGTTGTTTTGTATTCATTATATGGTAAATTGAACTCTTGAGCTGTTTTTTTAACTATTTCTGCAATCTTACCATAATGTATGTGCGAAATATTTGGAAAAATATGATGCTCTACCTGATGATTCAACCCACCTGTAAACCAGTTGATCAATTTATTTTTTGGAGAAAAGTTTACGGTTGTTTTTAATTGATGAATAGCCCATGTGTTTTTTATACTTCCATCTTTTTCAGGTATGGGCATTTCTGCCTCATCCATAACATGGGCCAATTGAAACACAATACTCAAAATTAGGCCAGCCGTGTAGTGCATTACAAAAAAGCCAATTAAAATTTTCCACCACGAAAGATCTAACATCAGCATAGGTAAAACTATCCACATAGCGAGGTATATGATTTTTGACACAACAAGAGTACTCCAATTCAAAAATGGATTTGGTAGTTTTCCATAGGCCAATTTACGCTTCATATAGCGTTTCATTTGTAAAAAATCTGTTGTTATTGCCCAATTGATCGTTAAAAGTCCATACAAAAGAAAAGAATACAGATGTTGAAACTTATGATACCATTTCCATTCGGCATGTTTTGTAAATCTAAGGATGCGGCCCGCGTCCAAATCCTCATCGTGCCCATGAATATTAGTGTATGTGTGATGTAGTACATTGTGCTGCACTTTCCAATTGTATACATTTCCTGCAAGGATATAAATGCTGCTGCCCATAAGGTTGTTAATCCAAGATTTGTTAGAAAAAGAACCATGGTTTCCATCATGCATGACATTCATTCCAACACCAGCCATTCCAATCCCCATAACCACTGTAAATAAAATTTGCAACCATCCTGGCATTTCAATAGTCAGGATAAGAAAATAGGGGACTAAAAAAATACTAAACATTACAATTGTTTTCATCCACAATTGCCAATTTCCAGTTCGCTTTATATTGTTTTCCTTAAAATAGTTGTTAACTCTTGAGTTTAGTATCCTGAAAAAATTTGCGGGGTCTTTTCTAGAAAATTTTAAAGTAATATTATTCATCATAGCAGATTTAAAAATAAGTTCAAATATAACTAATTATTCAATTTCAAAAGGAGACTATTTAACTTTTAATAGATTTATAACTATTTTTGTTCAAATATATTTTTTTATGGAATTAATTTTAAAATATTTTCCAGAACTATCAGATGTTCAAAAACAACAATTTGAAGCATTACAAGGATTATACGAGGATTGGAATTCAAAAATTAATGTCATTTCCCGAAAAGATATTCAGTCTTTATTTTTGAAGCACGTTTTACATTCATTAGCAATTGCAAAGGTTATAAAATTCCAACCCAACTCAAAGATTTTGGATGTTGGCACAGGAGGTGGTTTTCCTGGTATACCTTTGGCAATTCTATTTCCAAAAGCCAGATTTCATTTAGTTGATAGCATTCAAAAAAAAGTAAAAGTTGTTGCAATGGTTAGTCATGCACTTCAGCTAAAAAATGTAACCTTTGAGCCTATCCGTGCTGAAAATGTTCAAGGGCGTTTTGATTTTGTTGTAAGTCGTGCTGTAACTACGATGCCCAGTTTTGTAAAATGGGTGAAAAATAAAATTAAAAAAGAACAATTACATCCACTTTCAAATGGAATTTTGTACTTAAAAGGAGGGGATCTTTCAGAAGAATTGTCGTCGTTTAAAAATACTTCGATTTATGATCTTAATGATTTTTTTGAGGAAGATTTTTTTCAAACCAAAAAAGTGGTTCATCTCCCTTTGAAATAAACTCTAAAATGTGGTGATAAAATTCAAAGTAAGTCCTGTGTTTTGACTCACTGGCCTACAAATTCCACCAACACAAAGCAATCCGCCGCGTTGTCTACCATAATTAATAGCAAAGCGCGTAGCGCCATTCGTGTAGCTTCCACCCAAATTAAAAAAGTGAATTTTAGTATCTTGGTCGATTTTACTGTCTTCATAATTGTAGGAGTCATTAACGTAAACTCCAAACTTAGAATTAAAAAAATACTCTAAAGTTCCACCCATCCAATTTCTTGCATCATCATTAGTAGAAAGATGTTGAAGTTCTAAGCGTAACGATTTGCCTTTTCCGAATTTATATACACCGTCAGCAACTCCAATCCATGCGCGAACAGTGCTATTGTCGGCCTTAGATTCTAAAACACTTTTGTTGTAATAAAGGTTAATAAATGTGAAAATTGACTTTAAATGTTTGCTCCATTTTTTACGTACTTCGAGGTTTAAATCTGAATATAATTTATTCTTAAAGTTTAGAAACTCTGTTTCATAAGTTAAATTATCGCTCACAAAATATGGTATCCCTGTTGGATCAGAAAAATCAGTTGCCAAGCTTGCCCAATATGACATATTTAGATTTATTTTTGTGCCATATTTCCCACCCAAAAGGCTACCTTTTTTTATGTTGTAAAACACATCTGCAAATTGTCCAATTTCACCTGCTTTGATGAGTGGGGATTCATAGTTTTCTATAAATAATCCAGGCTGAGATTGGTACAAATAAATATTGGCTAATGTATAATCATGTTGTTTTGAAAGTGCTGGTAAATAATTCACACTCAATTGGTTAGTGGGATTGTTGTTCGCATTACTTTGCGCACGCTCAGAAAACCAGCGCATATTTTCTAAACGTCTAAAATTGTAACTCACCCCAAATCCTTTTTGGCTATATCCAGCTGTCCAACTAATTGCATTACCTTTAAATGTTTTACTTTCTGAAAACGATACAATATTTGGAATAATATTATTGAGCCTCAAATCCTTACTTTTTTTGATAAACTCTGCGTTGGTATAAAAATTTTGATTTGTATAATCTAGACGTGCTGAAAAAGCGTTGACAAGCTTAGGAATATCGCTGGTTATTGATTCATCAGATTTTAAATAGGATTCATTTTTTCCAACATAACTAAGTCCTAGAACTAGATTACTTGATGGTAAAATATCAAAGGTACTAGAGATGTCAATTTCTGTATCAACTCCAAAAATATCACCATCAGAGACGTCAAAACCCTTTCGTTGTTTTCCATACAAAGTTGTGATTTTAATGGAATTTGAAGGGTAATATATGATTCGTGCACCTCGCATAGCGGTATTGACGCCTAAAGCACGATCTTCCCAAGACCTCAAAATCAAACCGCTTCCAAATTGCTCATAAAAATATCCAAGAGTAATATCGATTTTTTTTGTAGCAAAGCGTAAATAGTATGTGGCTAAGCCAAAATCTTTGTCATATAATTTACTATTGTTGAGTAAATTTTCGGGAGCATAACTCTCAAGTTGTAACCCTGCAGAAAATTGATTTGAAATTGAATAATCTAGTCTTAAAAAATTTGTAGAACGAAGATGTTCTTCTTCTTCAAAGTCTCCAAATTTTGAATCATTCAAGTACCACTGAGAATTAGATTCATAACTAGTCCTTAAGTTGTTTTTAAAGCTTTGAAAAAAAGAATTAGTATGCTTTTGATCTTGACTAAAACTAAATAAAGTAAGAAACAAAAAACAAGTTACAAGTGTTTTTTTTATCATTTTTGTTTAATATAATTTTAAATAATTTAAACTATTTTATTGACTAAATTTTAAAATCTGCTCATAAAGTTCATCTTCATAACCAGGGGTGTAGCCTGTGTGTTTGTATACCATAAGACCATTTTTTACAATAACTGTGTAGGGTACAGTGCTAACGCCAAATGCCCTTTTTAGTTCGCTGTTTTCATCCAATAGGATTTCAAATTCCCAACCTTTTCCATCAACCATTGGTTTAATGCGTTTTGAAGTTCTTGAATCATCGATAGAAATTGCAAAGTACTTTACATCTGTTTCGCTAACCCAATCCTCATAAACTTCAGCCACAGCATCCAGTTCATTTTTACACGGTACGCACCATGTTGCCCACAACGAAATAATCATTAGTTGATTCTCTTGAGCAATTTGATTTGTATTGATAAATTGTCCTGAAAGTGTTTTCAATTCTATACTTGGTAATGGACTTTGTGCTTGTGTAAAAAGTCCTAAAAATAGTATAAACAGATATTTTTTCTTGTTCATTATTGCTGAATTTAAAATAAACATTAAATTTACGAATAATTTAATAAATCATGTAATTGTTTATTATTTTAATAATGATATCAAAAAATAATTAATAAATTAATTGTAAAAAACAATTAAAAAAAACTTTTTTATGAAAAATGTATTCAAAATTTTATTACTATCTGGCCTACTATTGGTCCTTTCTTGTTCAGGAGATGAAGGATCGGCACCTGCAAATCAAACCCCACCCGATAACTCTGTTTCGTCGATTAGTTTGAGCTTCAATAAAACATCTTATCTAGCTGGTGAATATGGCTTTTATGTTGTAAGAGATGACCAGAATAATGTAATTACGGATGAGGCATCTGTCACTGTAAATGGTACAGAAGTTGAAACAAATCCGTTTGGTTTTGAAACATCTGGGACATACACCTTTGTAGCCACGTACGAAAATGTAACTTCTAATACTGTAACATTTGAAATAGAAAGCGCTTCTGAATATAGTGATACTTCAAGTTTCTCTTCTTCTAATGCCCCTACCTCATTTACAAAAAAAGTTTTATTGGAAGACTTTACAGGGACATGGTGTCCAAATTGTCCTCCAGCAGCAGCAGCTGTGAAAAGCGCTGTTGATGGAAACTCTAATGTTTTTGGTGTAGGATATCATGACGGCGATCCAATGCAAATCGAAGAAACAATGTTTTGGTCCGATTATTATCATGTAACAGGATTTCCAACAGTTTATGTTAATGGTCCAGATACTCGTTGGAATTTCCCAAATATGGCTCAAGTGAATTCAGAACTTGCTGAAGAGGCAACTGTTGGGTTGGCACTAGAAGGCGAAATTGTTGGTGGTAAGTTAGATATGGAAGTAAGTGTTGGATTTAAAACAACACCAGACCAAGAAGTTAAGCTTATGATATATTTGATTGAAGCTACACAAACTTCTGAATCAGCCCAAGCAGGTTCTTCACAAGGCGTTAATTATGTCCACAACGACGTATTGTTAGAAGTCTACACTGATAAGTTAGGGGATGTAATTCCAGCGAATAATACCACTGCAGGCGGTGTTTACACACGTACTATTACAGGGCTAGATCTCCCGTCTAATGTTATTGATGTTACTAACTTGAAGCTGGTAGCTTTTGTTCGAAATACCTATACAAAAACTTTTGTAGACTATTTTAATACCACTTGGGAGAATTCTCCACATTATGATATTTATAATGTCCAAGAAGTACATCTAGGTGAATCTGCTTCTTTTGACTAATTCGTTTAAATTTACATACAAAAAAGCCACTCTTTTAAGAGTGGCTTTTTTATTAGATATCTCTCTCTTTAACCTAAAAAGGGATATTTGTAATCTGTAGGAGATACAAAGGTCTCCTTGATCATTCGAGGTGAAATCCAACGTAATAAATTTTGAGCTGAACCGGCTTTATCATTTGTTCCAGAAGCTCTTGCGCCTCCAAATGGTTGTTGTCCGACAACAGCACCTGTTGGTTTATCATTAATATAAAAATTACCTGCTGCATTCACCAAAGCTTCTGTGGCTTGATTGGCGGCATAACGATCTGTGGAGAATATAGCACCAGTAAGTGCATACTCACTAGTTTCGTCTACCAATGCTAAGGTTTTAGCATAGTCTTTATCATCATATACATAAATCGTAATCACTGGCCCAAAAAGTTCCGTACACATGGTTTCGTACTTTGGATTTGTTGTCAAAATAACCGTTGGTTCTATAAAATACCCTTTGCTTTTGTCATAGCTTCCTCCTGCAATAATTTCTGCATCAGAATTATTTTTTGCAGCGTCTATATATTTTGCAATTTTATCGAAAGACCCTTCATGTATAACGGCAGTCATAAAGTTTGATAAATCCTCTGGGCTTCCTATTTTTATGGATTTAATATCTTCTAAAAGATAAGATTTGACCTCTGCCCAAAGACTTTTAGGGATATAGGCACGAGAAGCTGCACTACATTTTTGCCCTTGAAATTCGAAAGCACCTCTTACAATCCCTGTTGCAACTTGTTTTGGGTTTGCAGATTGATGAGCGACAATAAAGTCTTTTCCGCCTGTTTCTCCTACAATTCTAGGGTAGGTTTTATAGTTATGAATGTTAGTTCCTATTTGTTTCCATAATTCTTTAAATATAAAAGTAGAACCTGTAAAATGAAGGCCTGAAAAATCAGGGCTAGAAAGCACAGTGTTAGTAATAATTACTGGATCGCCAAAAACAACATTAATGACTCCAGGAGGAACTCCTGCTTCATTAAAAACATCCATTATGACTTTTGCAGAATATACCTGACTATCACTTGGCTTCCAAACAACCACATTGCCCATTAAAGCCATACACGCTGGAAGATTTCCAGCTATTGCAGTAAAATTAAATGGCGTTACTGCGTAAGTGAATCCTTCTAAAGGGCGATATTCAATTCTGTTCCAAGCATCACTTGTACTATTTGGTTGATCAGCATAAATTTCTGTCATAAATTGCACATTGAATCTCAAAAAGTCAATAAACTCACATGCGGCGTCAATTTCAGCTTGATGTACAGTTTTTGATTGTGCCATCATTGTGGCTGCATTAATTTTTGCTCTGTATGGGCCGGCAATCAGTTCTGCAGCACGAAGAAAAATACCTGCACGCTGTTCCCAAGGCAAGTTAGCCCAACTTTTTCTGGCTTCTAAAGCTGTAGAAATTGCTTGTTCTACATGTTCTTTATTGGCGGTATGATAGGTTCCAACAATATGTTGATGATCATGTGGAGGGCTCATGGTTTGAGTGTCTCCAGATTTTATATTTTTTCCATTGATGTAAAGAGGAACTTCAATTTTTGAGTCATACATTGTTTTGTAGGCCTGCAGTACATTTTTACGTTCTTTAGTGCCAGGTGCATATGATAAAACGGGTTCGTTTTTTGCGACTGGAACCTTAAAAAATCCTTTTCCCATAAGTATAGTATTAAGATAATATTAGACAGTAAAATTACGATTTATGATGGAATTTTTGTGTAAGAAGTATGATTAATTTTGAGCAAATTCTGTACAAAGTTTAAAGGGTGGGATATTTGCTTTAAATGTCTCATTTACAAAAAGGTCTACCATTGTATAGGCGCCTTTCATTGAGCCGAAAGGAGATTTTAATGTGCATCCCGAGTTGTATACAAAGAACTCATTGGGTTGAATAATCGGTTGATCGCCAACAACTCCGTCGCCTTCCACTTTTTCTTTTGAATTTAAAGCATCATAAATATGCCAAGTTCTTGAAAGAAGTTGTACTGGATTTTGACGTTCATTTTTAATTTTTACCACATAACTGAAAGCAAATTGAATAACTTCTTTGTTGTAAAATGTGCCTTCAAAATGTGTTTCTACAGAAACTTTGATCCCATTTGTGATTTGATGTACCATATTTTGAGGTTGATTTATATTAATTTGTAATTTGAATAGAGCTAGCTTCACCTAATCCAATAATTTTATCGTAACGCGCACCTAAATCTCTATAATAAACAATGACTTTATAATTGTTTTCTGTTTCATCAAAATTACCACTAACCGCACCTTCAAACAGCGTATTGTCATCATCTACAACAACATATTTGTAGTTGTAAAAACCTTGTTTTAATAGCACTGAGAGTTCGTAAATTCCTTTCTCTACATTAAATGTCATTTTGTTGTCTTCACTGATGCTAAAGTTGTTGAATCCGCCATAAACATAAACGGATTGATCTAAAAATTCTTCAGCAAGTAATGAAAAATGAACATAAGTGTAATCGGCTTCAATGCTAGGATCTTGACGGTCCAAAACAGTAATTTTAAATCCACCATTAATATCGGGGTTGTAGGTGTATTTCCTTAAACTTCTATCAATATCTGTATAAAGATAACTATGATAAAGGTCTTGTAAATCAACATATTGCACCCCTAAGTTTGCCATACGAACATCTTTATTTTCAAAAAACAAATATTCATTCCCACCCCAAAATAAGGAGTTATTATTATACCTATATACCAACTCATTGCCTAAAGTGTACTGAGGTTTTAAGCCATAAATTGCAGTTTTTAGATTGTTGTTTTGCACTACAACGGTTTTTACAGTTTCTTTTGGATTGTTTAAAATCAAATTGTTTGATTTTATACTAAAGTCTACGGTCTGTGCCTCATTTATTAGTGCTACATTTCTGGATCTTTTAATTTGAACTCCAACACCAACTTGTTGCTCCATTATTATAAATTTTCTACTAAATACTAAATCATCGTTTTCATCAAAAATTTTGATGAGATAATTTCCAGAAACTTTTAGTCGTGTTTGTGGGTTTGGAATTTGTAGTCTGTAATGCGAATAAATTTGATAAGTATTAAATGAATTTTCATAATTAAAAATCCTGAGGTTATCCATGCCATCAAGATATTCTGATTTCATCAGACGAGATGGTGTCCAATCGTAATCAAAATGTTCGATAACATAATAAAAATCTTCTTCAAGATTGTTAAGCACATCAAATTCTAAATAAATACGCTCATTTAAGTTTATAATGGGAAGAATGGAAATATCTTTTTGACTTCCAAACGTAATTGTTTTGACATCAATAGGGGGTTCAACTTCCTCTACTTGACCTGATAAAATAAAAGATATGTGAAGTAGAAAAATGCAGAAATAAATTGTACGATAGAATTTTGACATACATAAATTTTAGCAAGTAAATATAAGTAAAAATTGCTGCTTTAATAAAAAGCTAATTTTAACAAAAAAAATCTATTTAAATGTTGTGATGAATGCAGTTTTAATTTGTAAATTTGCTCGATTTTTAGATACAAATTTCAATAATTAGATATATGTCAAACGACATTCGAATAAAAAAAGGTCTGGACATCAAATTAGTAGGAGAAGCTGCGCTGACAAAAACCAACGCCATAAAAAGCAACTTTTACACGATTCGACCTGAAGACTTCCACGGTGTAACACCAAAATTATTAGTAAAAGCAAATCAAAAAGTACAAGCAGGTGAGCCTCTATTTTTTGATAAATCCAATGAAGATATCAAATTTGTTTCTCCAGTTTCTGGTGAGATTATTGAAATCTCACGAGGTGAAAAACGCCGTATTTTGGAAATAAAAATTAAAGCTGATAAAGTTTTAACATTTGTTGAACACAAAAAGTTAAACCTTAACAAAGCAAAATCAGAGGATATTAAAGCACTATTGCTTGCTTCTGGATGTTGGCCCTTTGTAAAGCAACGCCCATATGATGTGATTGCAGATCCAAGTCGTACACCAAAATCAATTTTTGTTTCGGCTCATGCCACAGCACCGTTAGCAGCAGACTATAATTTTACACTTAAAGGAAAAGAAACTGAATTGCAAGCTGCAGTATCGGCGTTGTCCAAGCTTACAGATGGAGCAGTACATGTTGGAATTTCAAAGGATGCACACTCGTCTTTTACAAATTTGGAAGAGATTGTAACGCACAAAGTTTCTGGACCCCATCCTTCTGGAAATGTAGGAACTTTGATCAATAAAATAGATCCTGTAAATAAGGGCGAGATAGTGTGGACAGTAACACCTCAAGATTTAGTGATAATCGGAGAGCTGCTTCTAACTGGTAAGTTCAATGCAGAACGAACTATTGCTTTGGTAGGCTCTCAAATTGAGCAACCACGTTATTTGACAACAAGAATTGGAAGTGAAGTGGCAACAATGATTTATGACCGAGGCCTACAAAAAGATGCACATGCGCGCATCATCTCTGGTAATGTTCTTTCGGGCAAAGAAGTAAAACCTGACGGCCATTTGGACTATTACAGCGATGTAATTACAGTAATTCCAGAAGGAGATGATTACGAATTCTTTGGTTGGAACAAACCTGTTTTTAACAAAGTTTCAACGTCAAGAGCATTGACTTTTTCGTGGCTAACACCAAATAAAAAATTCGATTTGAATACCAATACTAACGGAGAACACAGGGCTTTTGTAATTACAGGATCCTATGAAGAAGTATTTCCTTTAGATGTTTACCCAATGCAAATCCTCAAGGCTTGTATGTACAAAGATCTTGATGAAATGGAAGCATTAGGAATGTATGAGGTTGCTCCAGAAGATTTTGCGCTAACAGAATTCGTTTGTGTTTCCAAACAACCACATCAAAAAATAATAAGAGAAGGATTAGATTTAATGATTAAAGAAATTGGATAATTATTCATTTTCAAACTAAAGTGAAAAATAAATAACACATGGGTTTAAAATCAAACTTACACAATCTTAAAGAAAAATATAAAGGCACAAAAATGGCACCTGCTTTTAATGCCATTCATACCTTTTTGTATCTGCCAAATGAAACCACTCACAACGGTACTCATATCAAAGCTGCCGATGATTTAAAGCGTACCATGAATACAGTGATAATGGCAATGGTACCTTGTTTAATTTTTGGAATGTTTAATGCAGGTTACCAACATCACCTTGCATTAGGCACTATAGACGCCGCTGAAGGATTTTTGGGATCAACATTTTGGACTTGGGATAATTTGGTTATTGGAATATGGAAAGTGTTGCCACTTGTCGTAGTTTCATATGGTGTAGGCTTACTTATTGAATTTATATTTGCTGTAATTAAAGGCCACGAAGTTGAAGAAGGATATTTGGTAACAGGTATGCTTGTACCACTTATTGTACCAATAGATTTGCCTTTGTGGATGTTAGCAGTAGCTGTCGCTTTTGGTGTTGTTATTGGTAAAGAAGTTTTTGGTGGAACAGGAATGAACATTTTAAATCCTGCTCTCACTGTTCGAGCCTTTCTGTTTTTTGCCTATCCAACATGGATGAGTGGCGATAAAGTTTGGGTACACGGTGCGGTAGAACGTGCTGGAACTGCAGATGCAATTTCTGGTGAAACTATTTTAGGAAGCTATGCTCAAAGTCAAGATGTTGTATACAGTCTTGCCGATATGTTTTATGGACTAATTCCAGGATCTGTAGGAGAGACTTCAAAATTATTAATCATTTTTGGAGCACTTTTCCTCATTTTTACAAAAGTTGGAAGTTGGCGTATTATACTAAGTACTATTCTAGGAGCACTAGCAATGGGACTTATCTTTAATGGGGTTGTGGATGCAGGCATGATAACTTCTTCAAGTAAATTTTATGGATTGATGAGTGTTCCGTTTTGGCAACATCTTATTATAGGCAGTATATTATTTGGAGCAGTTTATATGGCAACAGACCCTGTAACAGCAGCACAAACCAACAAAGGTAAGTGGATTTATGGATTCCTCACTGGGTTTATTTCGATAATGATTCGAGTTTTTAACCCAGCTTATCCAGAGGGTGTATTCTTAGCAATTTTGCTAATGAATGTTTTTGCACCAACAATTGATCACTATGTGGTTCAAGGAAATGTAAAGAAAAGAATGAAACGTTTAAAAGTTAAAACGGCATAAAATTATGATTACCAACACAGAATCAAATAAATATACCATATTCTTCGCCATAGGAATGGTTGTTATCGTAGGATCGCTTTTGGCTTTTACAGCATCTTCTCTGAAGCCCAATATCAAAGAAAATGAACGTATGGAAAAACAACAAAATATATTGTATGCCATGGGAGTCAATGATAACGGTGACAACGATATTGTTTTTGTAGGCACAGACAAAGTTGCTTCAGAATTTTCAAAATACATCTCAAAACAGCTGGTTTTAGATACAAATGGTAATGCCGTTGAAAACAACGAAGCATATCTTATTGATGTCAAAAAAGAACAAGCAAAAGCGAAGAATGGTCAAGCTAGAGATCTACCACTTTTTGTTGGAGAAAAAGACGGGCAAACATTTTACATTGCACCTATTCGCGGAAAAGGACTTTGGGATGCCATTTGGGGGTACATTGCAATGGACGAAAACATGGTCATTCAAGGCGCATATTTTGATCATAAAGGAGAAACACCAGGACTTGGTGCTAATATCAAGCAGCGCTATTTTATGGACGATTTTTATGGCGAAAAACTTCTTACCGAATCTGGCGAATTCAAAGGTATAACTGTAGCTAAAGGTAACAACGACCCAAAAAATCTTATTAAAGATGATTATGAAGTTGATGCTCTTGCAGGGGCAACCATTACAGGAGACGGAGTTTCAGCAATGATAAAATCAGACTTAAAATTGTATTTGCCGTTTTTCAACAATTTAAAAACACAAACCAACTGATATGGGACTACTATCAAAAAAAGATGCTAAGTTAATTACAGATCCCTTAGCAGATAACAACCCAATTACAATACAAGTTTTAGGAATTTGTTCTGCATTAGCAATTACCGCAGAGCTAAAAGCATCTCTAGTGATGGGGATTGCAGTACTTTTTGTCTTGGGAATAGGCAATGTTGTCATTTCATTGATAAGAAATATTATTCCTTCCAAAATTAGAATTATAGTTCAACTTATTGTTGTTGCTTCTTTAGTAATTATTGTAGATCAAGTCTTAAAAGCATTTGCGTACGAATTAAGCAAAACATTATCTGTTTTTGTAGGGTTAATTATTACCAACTGTATTATTATGGGACGCTTTGAAGCTTTTGCACTTGGTAATGGTCCTTGGAAAGCATTTTTGGATGGTATTGGTAACGCTTTAGGATATGCTGTAATTTTATTAGTTGTTGGGTTTTTTAGAGAATTATTAGGCTCTGGTACGTTGTTTGGGATTCCTGTGCTTGGAGATCCAATAGAAAAAACAGGTCTATATTCTACTGGCTATGAAAACAATGGTTTTATGCTTATGCCGCCTATGGCACTCATAATCGTTGGACTCATCATTTGGGTACAACGTAGTAGAAATAAAGCCTTAATTGAAGACTAAACCTATTAAAGAATTAAAATAAAGAACAATGATAGAACACATTGAATTATTTTTTAAATCCATTTTTATTGATAATATGGTATTTGCAGTTTTTTTGGGCATGTGCTCATATTTAGCTGTATCAAAAAAAGTATCCACAGCAGTTGGCTTGGGTGCTGCAGTCATTTTTGTACTAGCAATAACAGTACCATTAAACTGGTTGTTAGATCAATATTTGCTACAGCCAGGAGCGTTATCATGGTTAGGTGAAGAGTTTGCAGAATATGATCTAGGTTTTCTTTCTTTCATCATGTTTATTGCTACAATTGCAACAATGGTACAATTGGTTGAAATTATAGTAGAAAAATTTACGCCTTCGTTGTACAATTCTCTCGGAATATTTTTACCATTAATTGCTGTTAACTGTGCTATTTTAGGAGGTTCCTTATTTATGCAATCTCGAGAAATAGAAACTTTTGGATTGGCTGTTAATTATGGGATTTCATCTGGAATAGGATGGTTTTTAGCCATTTTAGCCATTGCGTCGATTCGCGAAAAGATTAGATACTCAAATGTTCCTGGGCCATTAAGAGGACTTGGAATTACCTTTATAGTTACAGGTCTAATGGGAATAGGTTTCCTTAGTTTTGGAGGTATGCTTACTGGAGGAGATGAAGCTCCTAAAGAAGCTTCTCAAGTTAATGAAACAGTCAAAATAGAAAACCTAGAGCCTGTTATTGAAGAAGAAAAAGAAATTGTA